>MTLC01000026.1_pt2 | contig 195288 bp, 184 predicted proteins | sample 1982451 | NCBI WGS metagenome assembly MTLC01 (sample SAMN05710165, study PRJNA340218) | biofilm metagenome | isolation source: sample SPH anode biofilm adapted to +100 mV | place: USA | collected 2012-02-03
GCACGCCGAATTCTCTTAAGATTGCTTTGGCCTGGTACTCATGGATGTTCATAATTTTTCCTTTGAATTGGAATTATCAACTTCTGCAGCCCCATATTTACAACTTACTTATCAAAGCCGTCCATGCTCCGGGCCAGTACTTCGGTTAAGTGCATGATCTTGACATCCGGCAGATGGTCAGCCAGACCCTTCTTGAGCTGCAGCAGACAGCCAGGATTGCTGGTTACGAGAACGTTTGCGCCGCTGGACCGGATCGTATCAAGTTTTCGTTTTAAAATACGATCTGCCATCTCCGGGCGTTCGATGTTGTAAGTGCCAGCGCTGCCGCAGCAGGCATCGGCGGATTCAAGTTCGCGGTACTCCAGAACCGGCACCAGCTTCAGCAGATCGCGCGGTTCCTTGCGGATGCCCTGGCAATGGGCGATGTGGCAGGGGTCGTGATAGGTGACTTTCAGCGGCAGCGGTTTCAGTTTCGCGTGCAATTCATCGGCATGCATTGCCAGAACCTGTGATATGTCGCGCACCTTGGCACTGAAGTTTTCAGCCGCTTCGTAACCATCCAGATGATGCCCGTATTTTTTCAGCTCAGCTCCGCATCCGCCGCAATCGGTGACGATAAAGTCCACATCGTAGTCGGCAAAAATATCGATGTTGGTATGGGCGGCTTCTTTCAGCCCCGCAAAATCTCCCCCAAGCATGTTGGGAGCGCCGCAACAGACCTGGTTTTTGGGAGTTATGACTTTGTAGCCCAGTGATGAGAGCAGCTTTATCGTTGCGCGACTGGCATCGGAAAAGATCAGGCTCATGACACAGCCCAGAAAGAAGCCGACCGTTCCACGCTCCGGGCCGATGGCCGGCGTCACTTCCCGGATCTCCTGCCGCAGCGGACGGTCGGGGAGGGTGGGGAGCAGACCTTCCATCCGCTCCAGCTGTTTCGGGAACATCTTCAGGACGCCAAGCTTTCTGACCAGTTTCTGCAGACCGGTTTTCTGGTACATACGCATCGGAACCATGGAGCTTTCCAGGCGGTCCGGGTGCGGCACCAGTTTGCGCATGATCAGATCCTCCATATAGCTGAGACCGGCATCGGACTTTCGTTCGCAGGTGAATTCCGCAACGAGTTCTCCGGCGTTGACTCCGCAGGGACAGGCCGAAGCACAGGCCTGACAGTCCAGGCAGAGCGACAGGTATTCCAGCAGACGCTCGGACTGATCCAGTTCGCCTTCCTGCAATTTGCGGATCAGGGCCACCCGGCCGCGGGGAGAGGCGGTCTCCAGAAAAGTTTCCTTGTAGGTCGGACAAGCGGGGAGGCACATCCCGCAGCGCATGCAATTTATAAGTTTTACGTAATCCATATAAAAACCTCACTTTGCCACAGAGGACACAGAGAACACAGAGGAAAACCTGAAAAAACAGAATCAAAACTTCTTAGAGATCAAACCGTTTCATAAAAGTATTTATGCTTACCCGTTTTGAAGTTCTCTGTGAACTCCGTGACCTCTGTGGCAAAAGTTTTAAAAAATCTTTCCCGGATTCAAAATCCCCTTCGGATCAAAAGCCTGCTTGATGCCCCGCATGACCCGGATTCCCGATTCGCCGACCAGTTTCGGCAGATACTTCTTCTTGGCCAGACCAACACCGTGCTCACCTGTTATGGTGCCGCCCATGGAGATGGCGGCGTCGAAGATTTCGGCAAAGGCGGCGTGGGCCCGTTTGATTTCGTCCTGGTCACGTTCGTCGGTCAGGCAGGTCGGGTGCAGGTTGCCGTCGCCGGCGTGTCCGAATGTGCCGATCGTTACGTTGTATTTTTTGGCCGAGGCCTGGATGATCTGCAGCATGGCTGCGATGCAACTGCGCGGAACGGTGGCGTCTTCCAGAATTGTGGTAGGCTTGAGCCGGGCCAGTGCCGAAAGGGCCGTGCGGCGGGCGGCGGCCAGTTTCAGCGCCTCGTCGGCATCCTTGGCGGTCTGGAAGAATGAACAACGATGCTTTTTGCATATCTCCGCCACCGCGGCGGCTTCTTCGGCAATCACCACCGGATGGCCGTCCACCTCTATCAGCAGCACAGCGTCCACATCCAGCGGCAGGCCGACGTGGGCATAATCTTCAACACACTTGATGGTGACCTTGTCAAGAAATTCCAGGGTGGCCGGTATGACCTTGGCGGCGATGATGGCCGAAACAGCCAGGGCGGCATCCTGAAGTACCGGGAAGTGGGCCAGCATCGTGATTTTCCCCTGCGGCTTGGGGATCAGCTTGACGGTGATGCCGGTGAAGAATCCCAGGGTGCCTTCGGAGGAAACCAGCAGCGGGTTGAGGCTGTAGCCGGCCACATCCTTGACGACCTTGCCGCCGCTGCGCAGGAGATCGCCGTCAGCCAGAACAGTTTCAAGTCCCATGACATAATCGGCTGTCACGCCGTATTTCAGGCCGCGCAGGCCGCCCGAGTTTTCGGCCACGTTGCCCCCCATGGTGGAGATGTTCATGCTGCCAGGGTCGGGCGGATAGAACAGGCCGCGCGATTCCACCTCGCGGTGCAGGGCGCTTGTAATCAGGCCCGGCTCCATCGTGGCGGTCAGATTTTCCTCGTCGATTTCCAAAAGCCGGTTCAGGCGGCTGGTCTGAACCACAACCCCTCCGGCGGACAGGGATCCGCCCGACAGATTGGTGCCGGAACCGCGTGGCGTTACCGTTACACCGGCGCCATGGCAAAGACGCATGATGCGTGCGACCTCGTCAGCCGTGCCTGGCAGAAGCACCGCACCCGGCAGGCTTTCGATTTCCGGAGTTGAGTCATAGCCGTAGACCGCCAGCGATTCGCGATCGGAAAGGGTGTACAGCTCACCGACGATTGCTTGAAGTTCTTTTATGAATGATGATTCCATGGTGTAGCTCCGTTCAGGTTTGTGCTGCGATCATGGGCGGCCACATGGGGCCGCCCCTACAAAGACCGTTTCCATCTTACGGTATCATCCACTGCAGGTAGTAGGCCTGCAGATATACAATAACACCAACAACTACAGTCAGGAAGAGTGAGTGCTTAAGAGTGAAGCGGAACAGCGTTCCTTCCTCGCCGACCATTCCACAGGCAGCGGTTGCCACGGCCAGTGATTGCGGGGAGATCATTTTGCCCATGACGCCGCCGCTGGTGTTTGCGGCTGCGGTCAGAATCGGGTTGATGCCGAGCTGTTCTGCGGTGGCTTTCTGCAGGCCGCCGAAGAGGACGTTACTGGAGGTGTCGGAGCCGGTCAGGAATACTCCCAGCCAGCCGAGAAATGGTGACAGGAACGGGAAGATGTGGCCGGTCTTGGTGAATACCATGCCGAGGCAGTTGGTCATGCCGGAGGCATTCATGACGTACGCCAGGCCGAGCACCGATGCAACAGTAACTGCTGGAAAGCGCATGTCATAAAGAGTCTTGCCGGATATTTTGATAACATCACCAAACCCGACTCCGCAGATCAGTGCCGAGATGAAAGCGGCAATCAGAATTGCGGTGCCGGCGGCCGACATGAAGTTAAAGTTGTACTTTGCAGGAAGCTTGGCAGGCACCTGATTTGTAACCGCTTTGGCAACTGCCTTGAATTGATCTTTAGTGACAAGCTTATCTTTTTCCAGATCCTTCGACATTTTCTGGAGTGCGGCAGACTTCTTTGAAATCAAATCAAAAGCTGCCATGCGTTCTTCTGTCAGTATTGCACCTTTGCCGGCCATGGACTGCTCAAGTGGAGCGAACTTTTCTTCCAATCCTTTCAGCTCATTAAGTATGGTGACGGCTCCAGCCAGCTTTGGCTCTGATGCTGGCAATACGGCCAGCAGCTTGTCAACTTCACCCTGCACGGCTGCGATGTTGGCCAGGCCATCTTCCGGTTTGGAGACTTTTTTGACGATCATGTCGTTCAGGCCGGGCACGGTAAATACGACCTTGCTTTTGTCTAGTTCAGTCTTTATCGAAGGAATCCCCCACAGCAAAACCATCAGGGTCAATGCCAGATAAGGAGCCCAGGCCCGGAAAACCTCGGCGACGGAATAATGGTGCTGTTCCTTCGTGCCGGTGTGTGTTTCATGGTCGAAAACGTAGTTTTCTTTTGGTTGCCACACTTGCAGCAGCGCCACCAAAGCTGCCATTGCTGCCAGCGACGAGATGATGTCCGGAAGGTAGGGGCCGAGATAGCTGGCTGTGGCCCACTGGCCGACCGCGAAGGTAACGCCGCAGACAATGATGGCCGGCAGGACTTCGATGGTTTTTTTCCAGCCGACCATGATCATGATTACATAGAAAGGAATAAAAACCGAGATAAACGGCAGTTGGCGGCCAACCATGGTGGAAAGCTTCATCATGCCGTCATCACCGTAGCCCATGACTCCGGCCAGAGCCACGACCGGAATCCCGATCGCTCCGAAGGCGACCGGCGCCGTGTTGGCGATCAGGCAGACACCTGCCGCATATAGCGGGCGGAAACCTAGGCCAACCAGGGTCGCACCGGCGATAGCCACCGGAGTGCCGAAGCCGGCAGCCCCTTCGATAAAAGCGCCGAAACAGAAGGCGATCAGCAGCGCCTGAATCCTGCGGTCACCAGTGACGCCGGCCAGCGAAGCCCGGATGATTTCAAACTGCCCACCCTTGACAGTGATGTTGTAGAGAAAGAGTGTTGTGACCACGATGTAGAAAACCGGGAACAGACCGAAGGCTGCGCCTTGTGCGAATGCCAGTCCAGCCAGTTTGGCAGGCATGCCCCAGACGGCAATTGCAATTCCTATGGCAGATGCAACCGCCAGCGGTCCGGCCTTATGGGCTTTCATCTTCAGTACGGCCAGGCATACGAAGATGACTATAAGCGGGATGGCGGCGATCAGTGCCGACAAGCCAAGACTACCTGCTGCGGGTGTGTACGTTTGAATCCAGGGCATAAGTTTACTCCTTGATAGATTTGGTAATACAGCTGCAAGAAACCAGAGTCCGTTACTATTATACTGTTTTTAGTACTGTAAATTCCTTTTGGACCATAACAAAAACAAGTTATATAAACTGGTATTACCAATTACTATAACAGCATGTTGATTGTCAACACTATTTTTACAGAGCTTCAAGTAGCTGTATTTAAAGGGAATAAAAAGCCGATTATTAATTTGATATTTGGTTATACGAATTACTTGTTGGGCAATTGAGAACAGGTTGTGTTCAACTCCAATATGCGGGCGGAAGTGTTAGTCAAACGTTTTTGTATTTTGGCAGACACGGATGATGGATTGAGTCAGGATCAACATATTGAGGATGACGGGGGCGTAAAAAGCTGTTGACATGTTGCATTCACACGAAAACAACTAAGTGAAATAAGGGTTTAATAATTTGATATACAAATCATCAAACAAAAAAATAAATTGCAATGTATACATTTTGTATTGACAACAATTTAAAACAGCATATTATGTCGCGATGTTTGAACAAGTCCAATTGACCGCAGTGCTCCAGCCAATTGACCATAAAATTCCGTAATATCAATCAGATCATGCGTTCTATTATCGGAAACCTGCTCTTTATCGCAGGTTATTACTGATTTCGTGTTGGAGCCAGACCGGCTCCCACGGACACTTTTAAAAAGGAGTTAACAACATGGGACATGGACCCGCAGTAAAACTGGGTAGGGACGATGCAGCAGCCTTCAAGACCAAGCTGGGAGTAAAGATGTTTGTCGTTTATACCATCGTTTATTTTACCTTTGTCATCATTAACGCCACCAACCCCAAAGCGATGGAAACGGTCGTGCTGGGGCAAACCGCCGCTGTTATCTGGGGCTTCGGCCTGATCGGTCTGGCGCTGGTGCAGGCTGTCATCTATAACCACTTCTGCACAAAAGCAGAGTCAGAAATGAATAAGGGAGCATAACTACATGATATACGCACAGTCTCCACTTGCCATCGGTCTCTTCATCGCTTTTGTTTCTTTCGTTCTCGGCCTCTCTTTCTACCTCGGTCGCAAAAAAAGTACTGCTGCCAGCTACTACGCCGCCGGCGGCAATGTTCACTGGTTCACCAACGGCATCGCTTTTGCTGGCGATTACCTCTCAGCCGCTTCTTTTCTCGGCATCTGCGGCATGATCGCAACCGCAGGCTACGATGGCTGGATGTATTCCATCGGCTACCTCGCCGGCTGGGTCGTCGCTCTCTTTCTGGTGGCGGAACCGATGAAGCGCCTCGGCAAATACACCTTTACCGATGCACTTGATTCTAAATTCAACTCCAAACCGATTCAGCTGACCGCCGCAGTATCGACCTTGCTTGTTTCGGTTTTCTATCTCATTCCGCAGATGGTTGGCGCCGGTGTTCTTGTCCAGCCTCTCCTCGGACTCCCGCACTGGGTCGGCGTCGTCATAGTCGGCGTTGTTGTTACCATTATCGTCGCCACGGCCGGCATGGCTTCAACTACCTACGTGCAGTTCTTTAAAGGAGCCCTGCTCCTGATCATGTCGACCGTAGTCGTTGTTATGGTTCTGTTTCGCGGACTTTCAACCACTCCGGTGAATAATGGCGTCGCGTATCACGACTTCAAACCGTTGACGGCAACAGCAGATCTTGTGATCAGCGATCCGGGCTACAGCGTTGTTGCCGGTCTCGATTCCGCCTTCGGAAAAGCCGGTTTTGTCAAGCTTGCCAAGGACAACAAAGAGACAATCTGGAAGTTTGAAAAAACTGATGCCGGTTACAACCTGGAACAGACCCTTTACGTCACCACCAAAGAGGACGGCACCAAGCTTTATAACGGCGCGGCCAAAGAGGCAGGCGAATTCTTCCCGGTCGGCCACATTAAAGAACTGCGGATGAATGGCAAAGATGTCCTGACCACCGGTGCAGTCGGACCTCTCGCCTATCTCTCCGCCATCAAGGATTCGACTATCGTCCTCTGGGGCAAAAAGTACGTTGTCAACGGCCACGAAAAGACCGAAGTCTTCTACCAGAAGCCGACCCCCGGCACCCGGGTACTTCGTCCCGGCCTGAAGTTCAAGGTTGATAACGCCACACCACTCGAGACCTTCAATTTTGTTTCGCTGATGCTGGCTCTCTTCTGCGGCACTGCCGCTCTGCCGCACATCCTGATTCGTTACTACACGGTTCCGAGCCAGGCTGCCGCGCGTAAATCTACGATCGTCGCCATCGCCGCCATCGGCTTCTTCTACGTCCTGACCCTCTTCCTCGGAGTAGGCGCCATGACTACCGGTGTTATCAACCTGACTGACAACAACATGTCTGCGCCGCTACTGGCTCTCTCCTTCGGGGTAGTCCTCTTCGCGGTCATATCTTCCCTGGCTTTCGCAACCGTACTCGGTACAGTTTCGGGCCTGATCGTTGCCGCCTCCGGGGCCGTTGCCCATGACCTGATGGACAACTTCCTCGACATAAAAATGACCGAAGACGGGAAAGTCCGCGCCGGTAAGATCTCCGCCGTTGTCGTCGGCTGCATCGCCATCTTCCTCGGGATCAAATTTGAAGGGATGAACGTCTCCTTCCTCGTCGGCTGGGCCTTTGCTGTCGCCGCCTCTGCCAACCTGCCAGCTATTCTCATGCTTCTTTTCTGGAGCAAGACGACCGCCAAAGGGATAGCAGCCTCGATCACTGTCGGCATTGTCAGTTCCCTTGGCCTGATCCTGATCTCCCCGGATATGTGGGCCGTTTACGGACTCATTCCAAAAGATGCGCCGATCCACTTCAACAGCCCGGCCCTCATTTCGATCCCGCTGTCGATTCTCACTCTGGTAATCGTTTCCCTGATGACCCAGAATGACATCAACCGTGGACACGCCGTCGAAGCTGCTTGATTAAACTTGCATCAAAAGCATTGCTCTGAAATACTCTGGGCCGCCTATGGGCGGCCCGCTTTTATTACAAGGATCTAAAGCATGAAACGTTTTCGCATTACTTTGCTGGTTGTCTGTCTCGTCCTCGGTTGGCTCGGATTTAACGACCTCGCCATCTATTTTCGCAACCCGGCTCCGCAGAACATAAACATAGAAGATCTGGTCCGACACGGAGTGCCGCGGGAATGGCTCAAAATCGAGGGTGGCTACCGCGATCTGCTGCAGGCGATCAACATGAGCGGCACTGTGGAAGTTACATCATTTCTGGTCCCGTTAAAACGGTCGGAAAAGGATACCAATCTTCAGATTTGGTTTGAATCACGTGACCCGAAAGTTCTTGATGCGCTCAAGACCTATTATTTTGTGCTGGATACGGACGCAGATCGCGCCAGATTTCTTCAGGAAAACCGGCAACTGTTTATAGGACGCTACGATTTGAGCGGGATGACGGTCAGCAGCCTGGTGGCCGACTCGAATCGGGGTAAGCTAAAGGAACTTCTGACCAAGATGAAAATTCCGGTTTCGGAACAGGTCATCTTCATCAGTGAAGGGAAAGTCCCATCAAACCTTCGCGGTTTCTTCTTTGTGGGGATGGCGCTGCTTGGTCTGGGGAAGCTTCTGTACGACCTTCTCAAAAAGCCGGGGAAAGAAGTATCCCGCCAGGATTAGTGTTTGCCGCTCAACCGGGAGTGACATCCAGGCGGAAGCGGGATCTGATAAAGGCCTCGAAGGATTTCACCACCTCCAGGGTCACATGCAGACGCCCCTGTTCGACGCGGTTAAGGACAGCGGGGGCGATGTGGTTGGAGAGTTCTCCCCCCTTGGAGATCGCTTCCACCTGCCCCTGCAGTCGCAACTGACAGAGCAGGTTGAAACCGGCCTGCAAATCTTCCAGTCGCTCATGACTCAGCACGCCTTTATCCCGCAACAGCGACATTTTCTCCAATGTTCCACCCCCGACCAGACCGGCAGCAAGCCCCAGTGCTCTGATCCCTTCGGTGATCGCGAAGAGCCCGGCGTTCTTGAGATCAATCTCCCCGCGGTGAGCACCGCTCTTCTCAACCTTGAATCCTCCAAAAAAACCGAGAGGGGGATTGAATTTCCCCGCCTGCACCGCCAACTGCATTAAAAAGAGGGTCTCATGCTGCGCCCGTTCGGCGATATGGGATTTGATGGTCTGCTCCAAGGCCGGATCACCGGCCAGGGTGCGGAGATCGCAGAACATACAAAAGTGGAGAATATTTTCGGCATCCGGTTCCGAGATCCATCCATCTACCACATTCATCCATTCCGTCAGACTGTGCCGCCAGAGGGTGTTCTTCGCCATGATGCCGCCGGGGCATTCGGGAACTCCGATCTCGACAAGTCCCTCGACCAGCGCCTCCGAGAAGGTTGCCAGCATCGCCACTTCGCCAGCAGAGAGGTCGTCGGCGTAAATCATGGCATTATCCTGATCGGTCTTGAGGGTCTGCTCGCCACGCCCCTCGCTCCCCATGACGACAAAGGCGAAACCTGCGGGTAGCTGCGGAAAACGTTCGCCGCGCAGCAGGTCGATCAATCGCTGCACAATCCGATCATTCAGATGTGAAATCAGGCGCATCAGTTCGTGGACCGGCACCCCGGCTTGATGCAGAGAGACGGTAAGGGCAGCGATGCCGCGATGAATCTGTTTGAGATCGGCGATGTTTCGGGCCGATTCCAACTGCCGGACCAGCAGTTGTGGTGAGTTGCTCTGCGCCCGGATCAGGTCGGACTCAGTCAGCATGCCGCAAAGCTTTCCATCGGCAGCGACGACGCCGAGGCGATGAATCCCGTGTCGGGCCATCAGGTAGACCGCTTCAAAGAGAAAGTCATCCTCCCGCACCACGATCAGCGGTTCACTCATGACCACTCCCGCCCGCAGGGTGCCGGGGTCGCAGCCGATCGCCACCACCTTGTTGCGCAGATCGCGGTCGGTGAAGATACCGACCGGCACTCTCTCCCGGCAGACAATGACGCTTGATATCCCCCGCTCGGCCATGACCGCCGCCTCTGCCTGAACCACGTCGTCAACTGAACAGAGGATCAGTTCCTTACGGCAGAAATCCCGCACCGGCCGGGCATAGACGTGATCTTCGATCATCATGGCTGACTCCTTTGTCGCAGCAGGTTAACGATGTTCTGCAAGGGCTATCGACACAGCGACTTCCCAGAGTGAAATTCTACCACCAAATTAACCGGCAGCACGAATAACCAATCTAAATTTCAACTTATCTACAACCTTAGACTGAGGTGGGTTAGGTTTTGATGTTACAAGGTACTATGCCCGTAAAAAATCGCGAAGAATACCCGATTTTTTATCATGAGCAATCAGCGAATTGAGGAGAAAGCCGGTGATGAAACCGGTCGGTATGCCCGCTATCAGAAGGACAGGAAGATAGTAGAAGATGGCGCTGCTCTGAAGCAGCAGACAGGCAGCCAGAAGTTGTCCCAGATTATGACCGACCGCGCCGGCCAGGCTGATGCCGATCATGCTGAAACAGCTGGTATGCTTCAGCAGCACGGCCATGACCACTGTGCTGAAAAGCGCACCGGTCAGGGCCAGCAGGAAACCGGGTGACAGAAACATGCCGCCTATCAGCGACCCCAGCACGACCCTCATCAACGACACTTTCAGGCCAGCACGGAAGCCATACAGGTAAAGCGTCAACAGGGTGATGATATTGGCCAGCCCCAACTTTGCCCCCGGTATCGGCAACGGTATTGACAGCATTCCTTCCACCACATGCAAGGCGGTCGCCATTGCCACCAGCAGGGCCAGAAAAACCAATCTGCGCGTTCCGGCTGCCTTCATCTCGTAACCGCGTCCACTGCCGCAGTTCCTTCGATGCGGATCAGTATTTCACCCGGAATACAGACGATGGTTTGACCGGGATGCCCGATCCACCCTTCCTTGACACAGATCTGACCTGAGCAGGGAGCTTCCAGCATCCGGATGCGGGCGCCGTCTGTCTCCACGGTTGAAGGTCCGCCGAGTCCCCGGATTACAAATGATGATTTGACTCCTTCTACAAGTTCTATTTTGCGGACAAGTTTCCCCTGAGCCGTGATCACGGCCTGAACCGATTCGGTTTTTGCCGGGAAAAATGATAAGCGGCCGTAGAGTACCGCCACTGAAAGGAGCGCGATCAGCAGAAGTCCGGCCAGCAGAAATTTATCGCCCCTGGTCATAGCGATACGATTCACCCGGCTTTACTTCGAGCCTGCTCAAAAGGGGGGGGGTATGACGAATGTGACCATCGGCGGAGACCAGAAAAAGCTCGACCCCGGCCATCGTCCGGGCCAGGTCTAGCGCATTGCCGGGTGACAGCACGAAAAAGACGGTCGAAAGAATGTCGGCCAACCCGGCATCCCGGGTGACCGCCGTGACACTCATACTGTTTGTGGCCGGATAGCCGGTCCGTGGATCGAGAATATGATGATAGCGTTTTCCGCCAGCTTCGAAATAGCGGTAATAATCGCCGGAGGTGACCGCCGATGAATTTTCCAGCGGAAGAACTGCCACAATACCATCCGATTTGCGGGGATCCTTGATGCCGATTCTCCACGGTTTGCCCTGTAGATTGCTGCCCAGCACCCTGATGTTGCCGCCTGCATCAATCATGGCTTTTTGAATACCATGCTTTTTGATAACCTGCAGCGCCTTTTCCGTAGCATAACCTTTTGCCATCGCCCCCAGATCCAGCTTCATGCCGGTTTTCCGCAGGAAAGCGGTCTGTTCTGTTTCATTGACCTCCAGGTTCCCACTGTCCACCAGCTTCAGGGCTTCGCGTAATTTGTCAGCGGGTGGCACGTGCGGGTTCTTGCCGCCAAATCCCCACAGTTCCATGACCGGACCGATGGTTACATCGAAAGCGCCGTCGCTCAGCCGATTATATTTTTTTGCCAGCAGCAGCATTTCAATCGTATCACGATCTACCCGGACCGGCTGTTTCCCGGCCTGTTGATTGATTCGGCAGACGTCACTGCTGTTGTAGGCGGCTGTGCCGGGCTGCGGAAAACCGTCGGCCAGATCGGCGATGCGGTGCATCTCGGTATAAGCTTCCGTGACAGCCTGCTTGAGTTGAGTTTCGTCCTTGCCATGAACCGTGATAGTGACAAGGGTATCCATCAGGAATTGATTACTCTTGTATTCGTAAGAACGTCGCAAGTACTGAAGTGTTGCGAGCCCGCCGATCAGCAGGATTGCAACAAACAGAAGGGCATTTTTTCTGTTCATAACGGAGGACAGACACCGCACCGGGTACATCCGGGAACCGGGGTTTCACCGACTTCAAGGATTACCTCTTCGGATAGCGGCATGATTTTATCAATCGATTTGGTTGGACACTTGACGGCGCAGATGCCGCAATTGGTGCACTTTTCATAATCAATCAGGGCGACCGTACCGTCTCCCGTGGCCACGACATGAACCGCATCTTCAGGACAGTTCTTTTCACAGATCTTGCACTTTATGCAGGCGGTGGCACAGTTGGCTTTGGCATCCTTCCCTTTTTCCGTATTGACGCAGCGGACATGAACCAGGCGGGAAACACCGACCAGTTTATATAGCTGCAGCGGGCACTCCACGACACATTTGTTGCAAGCGGTGCAGCGGTAATAGTCCACCACCGGCAGGCCGTTTACCCCCATCTGAATCGCCCCGAACTGACAGACCCGAGAACATGACCCCTGCATGACACAGCCGAATTTGCAGGCTTTCGGCCCTTTGAAATTTGCCAGGGCCACATGACAATCACTGAGACCTTCATAGCGGTACAGCATTTTGGTATGGACATTGTCGCCCTGGCAGAGCAGTTGCGCCACCTGTCGTTCTTCATAGGCAGAAACTTCCGTACCCATGATGGCGGCGATCTTTTCATAGAGTGATGCACCACCGGGAGAACAGGCGCTCGGCTTGACGGTACCCATCGTGATGGCTTCAGCAAACGCGGCACAGCCCGGCATACCGCAGGCACCGCAGTTGGCACCCGGCATGACCCTGATCAACTCTTCCACCCGAGGGTCAACTTCCACGGCAAATCTTTTAGCGGCGAAACCAAGAACGATTCCGAAGATCGCCCCCAGGCACGCCAGAGTAACTACAGCAACCAGCATTGTACTACCTCCATAAAATCAAATCCCCCTCAATCCCCCTTTAAAAACGGGGAGGTTTTAAATTCCCCCCCTTTATAAAAGGGGGGCAGGGGGGATTTGCTGTCGAGTCGCAATCAAATCAGCCCTGAAAAACCGAGGAACGCCATTGACATCAACGCCGCTACCACCAAAGCAATCGGTGTCCCCCGCATGCTTTCCGGAATATCGGCATCTTCCAGGCGTTCCCGGATTCCGGACATGAGCACCAGCGCCAGGGTAAAACCGGCGGCGTGGCTGAGGCTGTGCACCATGACCTTGCCGAAAGTATATTCTTTCTTGATATTGATGATCGCAACCCCCAGAACCGCACAGTTGGTTGTGATCAACGGCAGATAGATACCGAGCGCCTTGTAGAGCGGCGGGCTGTATTTTCTCATGGCCATCTCGACAAACTGCACCAGGGCGGCGATGATCAGGATGAACGCTATGGTCTGCAGATAGCCGATCTTGAATGGATTGAGGATGTAAGTCTGCACGGTCCAGGTTAGTGCGCCGGCCAGCACCAGCACGAAGGAAACCGCGCCACCCATTCCCAGTGATGCACTCAGTTTTTTTGAGACCCCCAGAAAGGGACAGATCCCCAGAAACTGGGAAAGCACGATATTGTTGATCAGTACAGCGCTGATTATGATGATGAAATATTCCTGCATCGTTTGGTTCCCCCCTTTCTTAGGCTGCTTTTTTCTGGAGCTTGTTCATCAGGCCGAGCAGGCAGCCAAGCGTGATGAAGCCGCCGGGGGGCAGGATCATCAGGATGGCCGGCGCACTTTCGGGCAGAACCTGAATTCCCAGGAACGTCCCGGCACCTAGCACCTCCCTGAAGGAACTCACCAGCACCAAAGCCAGGGTAAAACCGATCCCCATGCCGACGGCATCAATAATCGCCGGAATAATCGGATTTTTGTTGGCGAAGGCCTCCGCCCGTCCCAGGATGATGCAGTTGACCACGATCAGCGGGATGAAGATCCCCAGGGAGTCATAGAGTGCCGGGGTAAAGGCATGCATCAGCTGATCGGTCATGGTGACAAACGAGGCGATGATGACCACATAAACCGGTATCCTGACGTTTTCCGGAATAATCTTGCGCATGGCGGAAATAGCCATATTGGATGCGATCAAAACCCCGGTAAAGGCGGCCCCCATGCCGAGTCCGTTTTCTACGGATGTGGTAATGGCCAGGGCCGGGCAGCACCCCAGCATCAGGCGCAGCAGCGGATTTTCTTTGATTATCCCTTTGCTAAATTCGCTCATCAAACTCATCGCTCAAACCTCCACGGCATGCTTATCATGGTAGCTTCCCCTTGCCAAAGTTAGCGGTAAAATGCTCTCTGGCTGCGTTGACACCTTTGGTGACCGCCTTTGACGTTATGGTGGAGGCGGTTATGGCCTGAATCTGGTTCTCTCTGGTCGGCGCTGTTTTGGATACTTCCAGAGGAACTGCGCTGTTCTTGTCTTTGTAGCGGTCCTGAAAAGCGCTCTCCTTGGCCTTGGCGCCCAGACCGGGCGTTTCCCGCTGACTCAGGACCTTGATGGCGGTGAGCTTGGTAGTGGCGATATCAAAGCCGACCAGGGTGCTGATCGGACCACTGTAACCCTTCGTCTCAACGGCATAGAGAACGCCAACGGGAGCACCGCTGCGGTAGGCGATATTCACCTCTTTCAGCGACGGGTCATAGGGGGCTTTCAGCCAGGCTGCCGACTCGTTCTCAACCTTGTCTGCCTGCGGATAGACCTCTTTGAAGCTGTCGATCTTTTTCTGGAGGATCTGCTTTTCAATCAGCGGACCGGTCAGGTCGTTGACATAGCTGAGACCGGCACCGGAGATACCTGCTACCAACAGGAGGAATAATGACAGTTTGAAGATTTCACGCATGGCTTTTCACCCTCCCGAAAACCCGCGCCCTGGTGTAGCGGTCGATCAGCGGCGTGACAAGATTCATCAGCAGGATCGAATAGGCCACCCCTTCCGGGTAGCCACCCTTGAGGCGGATCAGCACCACCAGGGATCCACAACCGACTCCGAAAATAATTCTCCCCAGTTTTGTCACCGGAGTTGTCACCCAGTCGGTAGCCATGAAAAATGCTCCCAGCAGCAGGCCGCCGGCAAAGAGGTGAAAGAACGGATACCAGAACCCGGCTCCTTTGACCCATCCGGCGATAGACATCAGGATGAAAACAGTTCCGAGAAAACTCCCCGGGATGCGCCAGTCGATATGCCCGCGGTAGAGCAGGTACGCCCCCCCCAGCAGGATAGCCAGGGCGCTGGTTTCAGCAATACTGCCGCTGACATTCCCCAGAAAAAGTTCACTCAGGGAGGGGAGCGCCTGACCGGTCGCCTCTTTCATAATACTGAGCGGTGTCGCGGTGGTGACGCCATCCAGCGGCCTGCTCCAACTGGTCATGGCGACCGGAAAGGAGGCCAGCAGAAAGGCTCTGCCGATCAGAGCCGGGTTGAAGATATTCTGGCCAAGTCCGCCAAAGAGATGTTTCGCAATTACGATCGAGAAAACCGAGCCGAGCACCGCCATCCAGACCGGCAGATGAGGCGGGATACAGAAGGCCAGCAGCAGGCCGGTGATGATGGCGCTGGCTTCGCCGGTCTGCGGCTTTTTCATGACCCTCAGGCAGATAATTTCGGCTGCGTAGGCGCTGGCCACACAGGCTGCAATCACAGCCAGCGCCGGCAGGCGAAAGAAATAGAGCCCGGCCAGCAGCGCCGGGACAAGGGCTATCAGCACATCGCGCATGGCATTCGGTACACTGTCCGGGCTATGCACATGCGGTGAAGAGGTGACAACGAGAAGATCATTGCTGGTGGTCATTGTTTATGCTTCCTCCATTATTAACCCTGCGGCCTGGCTTTGGCGGCCAGTATGGCCTGTTTTGCCCTGCGGATATGCTGAATCAGCGGTATCTGCGCCGGGCAGACGTAAACACAGGAACTGCATTCAATGCAGCTCATCGCATCCATCCGTTCGGCGTCTTCCCAGGCCTTGCGCTTTGCCAGCCTGACCAGCGAGGTCGGTTCAAGATAAGCGGGGCAGACGTCAATACATTTGGCGCAGCGGACACAGGCGAACTCTTTGCTGTGCCGGTTCTCTTCTTTGGTGAAAATGATGATTCCGGACGTCCCCTTGACTACCGGAAGATTGTCGGTAAAGACGGTCTTGCCCATCATCGGCCCGCCGGCGATAATCTTTTCGACTTCGCCGACATAACCGCCGCTCTGCTTGATCAATTCACTGAAAAGGGTGCCGATTCTGACACGGTAGTTGGCGGGATTGCGAATGCCGGGACCGCTCACGGTCACGTTGCGCCCTATAAACGGTATCCCCAGTTCAACCGCACGGGCCAGGGCAGAAGCGGTGCCGACGTTATTGACAATAACCCCCACTGCCAGCGGCAGACCACCGACCGGCACCTCTCTGCCGGTACAGGCATAAATCAGCTGTTTTTCCGAGCCTTGCGGGTATTTTTCCTTAAGCACGACAATGGTAATATTCTTTGCCTCAGCGGCAGCCTTCTCCATGACCGCCACGGCATCCATCTTGTTCTCTTCAACGGCTATGATACCGCGCTCACAGCCGACGGCGCGCATGATGTAGCCGAGTCCGGCTACGATCTTATCCGACCGCTCCAGCATCAGGCGATGATCGGTGGTCAGATACGGCTCACACTCCACGCCGTTAAGAATCACCGTATCAACGATCTTCCCTTCCACCGGGGCGTACTTGACATGGGACGGGAAGGTCGCTCCCCCTTTGCCGACGATGCCGGCCTCCAGGATGATAGCCCGCAGCTCATCGGGGGTCAGGCTGGCCGGGTCTCTGTGCGGTATAACGGATTCGGCCCACTCCTCTTTGCGGTCATTTTCAATAATTATACAGGGGACAAAGCTGCCGCCGGGGTGCTCCATCAGCTCGATGGCGACGACCGTTCCGCTGACGCTGGCATGAATCGGCGCTGAAACAAACCCTTTGCTCGCACCGATTTTCTGACCTTTCTTGACCTGATCGCCAACGACGACCAGCGGCACGCAAGGCGCGCCGATATGCTGGGAAAGGGGAATGTAGACCCGGTCCGGAATATGCGCCACAACAGTTTCCAGACCGCTGGTCAACTCCTTGTGTCCGTCCAGGTGGATGCCCCCCCTGAAGGTTGCTTTTTTCATATGGTTTGTTCTCCTGATAATATTTAAAACGGTCTGAATTCAATCTGCATCAGCACAATCAAAACAACCAGCATTGCACCGCCACAAGCAATATCTGCTCCAGAAAATTTCAACGGCCTGATCCGCGTCCTTCCGCTTCCCCCCCGGTAGCATCTGGCCTCCATGGCTGTGGCCAGGGCGTCACCTCTTTTTGTGACAGCGACAAACAGAGGTACAATCAGCGGCAGATGGTGTGTGGCCCTTTGCCACAGAGTGCCGGTGTTGAATGTAGCTAAACGCGACGATTGGGCTTTGATCAGTTTTTCGGCCTCTTCCACTATCACCGGCATGAATCTCAGTGCGATTGCCATCATCATGGCGATCTCGTGCACCGGAACACCGATCCGGCTGAGCGGTTTCATCAGCTTTTCCAGTCCGTCGGTCATGGCCAGCGGCGAAGTGCTGAAAGTCAGCAGGGATGCGCCGCTGACCAGCAGGATCAGCCTCAGGATCATCTTGATCGAGATTGAAAGCCCTTCACGTGAGACATGCCGCAGGATTCCGGTTTCGGCAAGCGGGAACCCGGGCATGAAAAAAGCGTTTATGAGGAGTGTGAAAAGAGCCAGCCATAGAATCGGTTTGAGTCCCCGCATGGAATTCCAGAAAGGTTTTCCAGACAGCTTTGCGAGCGCAAAGGTCAGCAGCAGAAGAGTCAGCAGCGCCGGGTAGCTTCCGCAGAGAAAGAGCGCCGTCATAAACAGAATAGCCAGGATTATTTTGGTCCTGGGGTCCAGTCGATGGACGAGCGAGGTCCCATGGCTGTAGCGGCTCATATCGAGGGCTTTCAGCATGAAGGGTTCACTCCCGTTTTCATTTTCCAAACCCTTTTTAATTCGTTCCGGGCTTCCTCTACCGTCAGCAGGCAGTCATTTAGCTCCGGTATTTCCTTTTTCAGTCTGTTCATTAAGATGGTGATCGGAGGCACGCTCATTCCAGCATTCTCAAGAGCTTCCAGGTCATTAAGAACATCCCTGGTTTTGCCTTCCATGGCGACGGCGCCTTGCTTCAGAATCACCACCCTCTCAGCCAGCCTGACAATGTCATCCAGGCTGTGCGATACTAGCAGGATCGTCATGCCGGATTGCTTGTGCAGTTTGCCGATGAAATCCAGAATATCGCGGCGCCCCTGCGGGTCCAGGCCAGCGGCCGGTTCATCCAGAACCAGAATCTGCGGGCGCATAACAAGGATCCCGGCGATGGCCACCCTTCTTTTCTGGCCGCCGGACAGTCTGAAGGGGGATTTGTGAAGAAGATCATCTTCCAACCCCACAACACGCAAAGCCTCCCGCACCCGTATTTCGATTTCAGAGCCACTCAATCCGAGGTTTGATAACCCGAAGGCGATATCCTTGCAGACGGTTTCTCCGAATAACTGCTGCTCCGGGCATTGGAATACGATGCCGACCTGTTTTCTCAGTACGGACAGGTTGCCTGTGGTGACGTTGATCCCGTTAACTAAAATTCTGCCGGAAGTCGGTTTCAGCAGGCCGTTCAGATGCTGAACCAAAGTACTTTTTCCCGACCCGGTCTGCCCCGCAATCCCGATGCAGGCGCCGGTCTTTATCTCAAGCGTGATGTTACGGAGGGCGATTTTCTCGGAAGGAGTTCCGGGTTGGTAAATATGTGACAGCTCTTCAATGCTGATGGACATGCTGATCTCTAACGGGGTTCATGCAATTTATCAGCGCCGCCTGCGCCTCGTCCATATTCGGGGTGCAAGTAAGGAGATTGAAACCATCCTGTTTCAGCAGCTCGAACAGTTCCGCGATCTGCGGCAGTTCAAGGCCTGCTTCTTTTATTACGACGCTGTTGGAAAAAACCTCAGCCGGTTTTCCATCCTGCACAATCTTTCCGGCATCAAGCAGTATGACCCTATCCGCAAGCCAGGCTTCTTCCATGTCGTGGGTGATATGCAAAACCGTTATTCCCTTATCCCGGTTGAGCCCGCGCACCAGATTCATTACCTCTTTTCTGGCGGCCGGATCGAGCAGGGCGGTCGCTTCATCCAGAATGATGCACTCCGGCTGCATGGCGAGAATGCCGGCCAGTGATACCTTCTGTTTCTCTCCGCCGGACAGGAGATGGGGGGGCGTCCGGGAATGCTGAAGCATACCTGCAGATTGGAGCGCTTTCTGAACCCTGCTGAGGATTTCTTCCGGAGCCAGCCCCAGGTTTTCCGGACCAAAGGCGACATCCTCCTCAACCGTTGTCCCGATAATCTGGCTGTCAGGATCCTGAAAAATCATCCCGACCGTACTCCTGATGTCCCAGATTCGTGACTCGTCTACTGTGTCAATCCCATCGATGCGGACACTCCCGCCGGTGGGCAGGAGCAGCGCGTTTAGCATTCTGGCAAAGGTTGTTTTGCCCGAACCGTTTCTGCCCAGTACGGCCACAAATTCACCTTTCGCAACAGTCACGCTGATACCGTCCAGAGCCTTCAAGCCGCCGGACATGTGCTGATTTGCGTTATGTGAGAACTCAACTGCAACTGTCTCAATCATATTTGTTAAAGCTACAGTCATGCAGAACCCGTATTCAGAAAAAGTTCATAAGATAAATGCGAACAAAATTGCTCGTTGGCGTTGTCTTTCCAACATATATGCCAACTGGGGGACTTGCTTTGTTTTCTGATAATGGTTGGTGATTCATTATTACTAAAATTAAATGATCTACACGGTTTGCCGGGCGGGTAATATCTGGAGAAAGCTCGACTGTTAAATGCTTTTTTATAACATATATATCCTGATTTTATATACAGTTAGATGGTAAATTACAAGGCAAAAATAAACCGCACAAAACAGCGGTATATATTTAGTGAAAATAAACTCAAATAAATACTCAAATTCTTTTTAGCTTCGTCTTCCGCCAGATGGTTCCAGGCAACAAGTGTTGCTGAGGTTTTGGGACGACACACTGTTTTGAAAACTGGTAATACCAATTACTGTTTTTGCGTGTGGCTGTCAATTTGTTTTAAATGATATCTGCAAATGCCCGTTGACAAACAGATAATTACAGTTTACTTTTGAACAGTATTTGGTTTTACAACTTAATTATCTGCGAATCAATCAATACATTTTACAGCTTGTTTAAGCATCCTGATGCAGCTGAATCAAACATCTTTCCATACCAGACGTATCTATGTACAACCGGACACAAAGATTTTGAGTGAATATAAAGGAGACCCACTCTCATGTACGATCAATTCAAAACCAGGGCCGAGGGCGTCAGCGCTGAAGTACATCGTTTTGACACAAAAAACGTAGCGTTGGACTTTATTCACCGATTTTTAAAAGAAGAGGGGATAGCGGACTCCGAAAACGCTTATGCACTATGGGCGGATTGTCCGTTTCTGGAGGGAATCGACCGCAAAGCATTGCAAAATGAAACTGCGGGATTAAAGTTCGAGGTGTCGCGCGAACTGGCAGATAAGGCCAGGTTCGGCATCAGCCAGATGCAGTGGGCGCTGGCTGACACCGGCACGCTGGCGCAGGATTCCAGTGCTATTGAGCAGCGCCTGGTGTCCTCGCTTCCAACGATTCATATCGCCCTGGTGCCCACCTCCGGCCTTTTGCCGGATATGCCGACACTGCTGACCAAGACCAATCCTAATGATTGTGGCTACCTTGCCATGATTACCGGGCCGAGTCGGACAGCCGACATAGAGCGGGTGCTGACGATTGGTGTACATGGACCGGATCGGCTGATTATCGTATTTGTAGACGAGTTGGGAGGGGCAAGCTGATGTCCAATGAATTCAAAGAGTCCATTCACAAAGCAGTCAACAACGCCAATCTGACCGGCGCACTCGGCAAGTTTTCTGAAGCTTACAAGGTCAACCGCGCCAAAGCTTATGAAGGCATCGATTTCGAAGAACTGCGCGGCAGGATCGCCGAACTGAAGTCCTACGCCGCGTCGCATCTGGACGAACTTTCGGAATTGTTTGCCCGGAATGCCACTGAACGCGGGGCCAAGGTGTTCAGGACCAGCGATCCGGCCAAAGTCCGGGAGTACATCCTCAAGGTCGCCCAGGACAATAACGTCAAAACGGTTGTCAAATCTAAGTCGATGGCAACAGAGGAGATCCACCTCAATCAATACCTGGAAAAGGCCGGAATCATCGTCGGGGAGACCGATCTGGGTGAATGGATCATTCAACTTGCAGGTCAGACCCCTTCGCACATGGTTATGCCGGCCATCCATATGACCAAGGAGGAGGTCTCCGATCTGTTCAGCAAGGAGATTGACGAGCGCCTGACCTCCGATATTCCCAGGCTGGTCAAGGTTGCCCGCGACCGCTTGCGCCCATCATTTCTGCAGGCCGACATGGGTATCTCCGGCGGCAACATCGCTGTGGCCGAGACCGGCAGCATCGTCCTGATGACCAATGAAGGCAATGCCCGGCTGGTTACATCGCTCCCCAAGATCCACATTGCGCTGGTCGGAATCGAAAAGCTGATCGAAAAGTATGCCGATGTTGCCACGATCCTGAAGGCGCTCCCCCGCAGCGCCACGGCCCAGCTGCTGACCAGCTATGTTTCGATCATCACCGGCCCGACCCCCAATCCGGACGGCTCGATGAAGGATCTGCACATTATCCTGATGGACAACCGGCGTAGTGAAATGGCGGCTGATCCCAAATTCAAGCAGGCCCTGCAATGCATCCGCTGTGCATCCTGCCTGAATGTCTGTCCGGTTTTCCGTCTGGTCGGCGGACATGTTTTCGGGCAGGTCTATACCGGAGGCATCGGCACAATTCTGACCGCCTGGTTTGATGAACTGAAGAAATCGGAAGATATTCAGGGTCTCTGCATCCAGTGCGGCGCCTGCAAGGATGTCTGCCCGGGGAAGATTGATATCCCAGATCTGATCATGGAGATCAGGCGACGACTGGTGAAGGAGCAGGGACTGCCGCTGTTGCAGAAGACAATTTACAGCGTGGTCAACAACCGTCATCTTTTCCACGGAATATTGCGGGCCGCCTCCATTGCCGGCAAGCCGTTCACTTCCGGCAAATTTGTCCGGCACCTGCCCATGTTCCTGGCGGACCTGACCGATGGTCGCAGTCTGCCGGCCATTGCCAGCGAACCGTTCCGTGACCGCTTCAAAAAGATCAAGCAGCCGAAGCTGATGGAGAAGGCGGCCTTCTACGCCGGCTGCCTGATTGATTTTGCCTATCCGGAAATGGGGGAAGCGCTGGTCAAGGTTCTGAACAAGGCCGGTATAGAGGTTGTTTTCCCGCAGGATCAGACCTGCTGCGGCGCCCCGGCCCGCTACAACGGCGCTTACGAAGTTGCCGCCGGAAACGCCATAGACAATATCAAGGCATTGCTGGCCGAAGAGGTCAAGTACGTCATCTCGGCCTGTCCGACCTGCACGGTGGCGCTGGATCATGAGTTCATCAGCACCTTCGAAAGCCTGGAGCAGACCGAATGGATTCCAAAGGCTAAAGAGCTGGCCGCAAAAACGGTTGACTTTTCGACCCTGGTCAAAAAACTGGTCGATGAAGGGCGTCTGTCCCTGAAAGACGGCCAGAAGCTGGGGAAAATTACCTACCACGATTCCTGCCACCTGAAGCGGACGCTGAAGGTATCCGAACAGCCGCGAGAGTTGCTGGGCAAGGCCGGATATGAAGTGACCGAGATGTTCGAGTGCGACATGTGCTGCGGCATGGGCGGTTCCTACTCGATGAAGCTGCCCGAAATATCCGGTCCGATCCTGAAGCGTAAGCTGCACAACATCAGGGAAACCGGCGCACCGCTGGTGGCGATGGACTGTCCTGGATGCGTCATGCAGATCAGAGGCGGCCTAGATCAGGACGGCGCGGATATCAAAGTGCGGCATACGGTGGAGTTGCTGGCGGAGCAGTTGAAGGATTAATACCAAATCGCAATCAAACGATTACGTAGTTGGCTTCGCCGGTGGCTCCTCAACGTACTGATAGTACGCCTCGGTCGCCAATCTCCTCGCCGCCTAGTACTCATTTTGATTGCAGCCTGGTATAAAAGGGCAGGGCAGGGGAGTTTGAGAGAGAAGGGCCGAGTTTGTTAGATCCGGCCCTTTTTTTGTGTTTGGTGGATAAGTGAATGACACCTGGCTGCGTCACATTGATACACACTGAGTTGCTTTGATACAATTTGGGCAGTGTTAAGTATACCTGGATACCGCCCTGATCAGTTAGTGTATGGGACAGGAATCATCGGTTCAGATCCATTCATAATGAGGTCTTGGAAAACAAAGTACTAGATGACATCCATACTGTGTAAAATTAACAACGTCAACTAAGGGAATTCATAATATCGGTTTCTAATTATCAGTTACTATGCTAAATAAAAATGCCATAAACACAGGCGTATACCGGAGTATTGTTGAAAACGCGGGTAAATTTGAAGCCGGGGCAAAAAGGGACAAAGAGATTAGTGGAGCAGCAGAGAGTTCCGGGGAGTTCCGAGGACGGGATACATAATTAGTTAAATATACTGTCCCCGTAATTCGTAATTCTCAAATAACGAGAAAGAAGAGCAGGACGGCCGTCGGGTCTGGCCTGTAAGAATGAAAGATACAGAAAGAGAAGTTTCAACAAGGAAGTAGGACCGGACCGAAAAGCCGCTCGGTCAACTGTGAATCGTTATTGAACGAACTATCAAAAGGATAATTATGGCAGACTTTCAGACTTTACTTTTTTCTGATACGAAACTTCTAGCTGCTGCAATAGTTTCTGCCGCTGTCTCAGCATCAATATCACTTGGATCTAAATTTTTTGAAGTCCGCGATAAGCTTGCCGTTGAATATAAGCATGAACAACGAAAAAAACTGAAGGAATTGACTGGAAGATATTATGGAAGGACATTGCACTCAGCAGTGAATCTGAATAACCGATTATGGAACCTTTACCAAAATCACGACAAAGGTTGGCTGGAGGCGGGGGGAAGGTTTGACACAAACTGTGGTTATTATTTGTTGTCTTTTGTTCACCGAATGTTAAGCCTTTTTTCCCTTATAAGACAATTTGAAGCCGAAGCAGTGTACCTTGACGCACGCATTGCACAAAAAGACGACTTTATTTTCATGAATTACCTTGAAACATTGTATTGGGCAATGACGGATGTTGCACTATATGACGGAGTCAAATATGACTCCACTTTACAGAGAGACCATTTCTTTTCTGATCGATTACGAGCCTATTGTGATTTGTGCATTAGCCCTACTGGATTTATTTCCCATGATGCACTTGCTGAAAAAATACGAGTTGATCGTTCACTTGATGGAATACTTCAATTTTTCGATGGGTTAACAAAAAACGAATCACGTTTAAGGTGGGACAGGATTGTAATCCTTCATTTGATCCTAATGTGTTTTATTAATCGTTTTGGTTATAAGACGCAGTATTCCACTGTAAATCAGATGCAAGAAGTTGCCTCTCAATTAAACAATCGCCAAATGTTATCGAACTTACAGTCATGGCTACCACGTCTAGGCTTGGCAAGTGATAAAGAAGTTAAGAAACTGATGTACTTATAAAAACATTCAACTAGGCGGCAGGTGGTCGGAATGCCAAGGGGTGGCAAGTTGGGGTCGGACCCCAAGCAAACCATCCCTGATCCCAACACATGGAAAGGATGAGCCGATGTCTGAAATTGATTGGGATTTAGTCTCAAAAATTGCAGCCCCGTTAAAAGACTATGTTACATCATTTGGTATTTTAATCGGCGGAGTGTGGGCACTCTTTCGTTTCAGAATCTGGAGAGAGAAGGAAACCGCGTTGTCGATCGATCTGGCCTACGATACTGTGAAATATAAACATGACGACATGCTTACATTCATTGATGTTCATCTGCATAATAAAGGCAAAGTACAACTTAGGGCACGAGCGGTTGAACCTGCTTACGACATTGATTGCGCCGATGTATCTTGTGCGGAACACCGCTACGAGTATGGTCTTGGACTCAAGATTCGCAGGGTACCCGGCAATTTGAAGGCCGTTGATTTCAAAGCGGACTGGTTTGGGAATTCCGGGTGGAGAGAAGCGGAGCAGGAGGTGAACCTGCTCCAAGGTTATGTTAAGTGTGTTGACCGGAAACTACAGACTGACTTCTGGATGGAGCCGGGAGAAAGTTACTCACTCGCAGCATCACTTGTTTTGATCGAAGGAACATACATTGCGCTGGTAACGTTTATCGGCGCGTCTGGTAAAATAGATGAGTTCTGGCAGCGTTTTTTCCTGATTCAGGTTCCGCGCCCTCACGGTTCTAAAATTCACGTCACTTGTCCCAAATCGGATTGAGTTAATCTGAACTTTTAGTGATAAGCGACCACAAGCAAAGGCGCTTTGGCATTCGTTTCGTTTATTTCTATCAATCCCGGATACACAAAACCATCATCTTCCAATATGCGGATCTGGAAGTTTGACAGCCCCCTGATCTGTGCTTCTACCATCAAACCAGTTACATCTATCCTTACGTGACGGAGAACGTCGGCAGTTGATATCGGAGGTATTATTGTCGTATATGCCAGTGGAGGCAGGTTGACGCGATCGTAATCCGATGGTATCACCGGAGGGTTATAGGAGACAAGTTCGATGCGAATGGGAATTGAACTGGCCGACGGGTGTAATGTAATGCTGTCGATGAAGATGTCAAGGGTCGCTGAATCAATGAAAGCATTTCCCGGAACGGCGCCAACCAATGGAAACAGCAGGAAGGCGCGGTATTCTGATGATGAGAAAGGGTCTATTCCGGCCAATACGCTGGCGGTGTTGGGTGGTGATACCGTTGTGCCGTTTAAAACGTCAGCGTCATACGCCGCGCTGCTGGCTATTGAAGCCACAACCACAGGTGGCGTGTTGCTGCCGCATCCTGACGCCAACAGCATGAGAGAAATCAGAAATGACGCAAAGTATCTTTTTTTCATGGCAACCTCCAGATTGGTTCAATATCCTCGATCATCCGCTTGCCGGAACCTGTGACATAATACCAGTGCATCAACCATTTGTTAAGCGTTCTTTACTATTGCATTGCATCCTGACCGAGTTAATCCATCTGACCGGCAGAGAAGTTGAAGTTCAATGAATTATATTCCCGATTGAGAGCGACCGTTTTTGGCAGTTGCCTGGAGGTCGGACCCCACATCTGGATCGGCCCGGGAGAGTTTGAGAGGTCATTCTCCGCCCAGAGATTTCTCCTGAATTCAAAGTAGACAAATGCCGGAGAATCAAGTTTGACCAATGCTTTTTCAATAACCTGTGCCGGTTTTCCTTTTCGTATTTCAATATCCAGAAGGCTGGCAATCGGTATTCCCAGCGGCCTGGCACCCTTGTCCAGATCAGTCAGGCTGGCCATATATCCGGTATGACCATCCAAAATCAGTGAGCCTGCAGTTGCACCCAGATTATAGGTATAGGCCGAATCAAAGACGGTTGAAGCGCCGCATCTTGCTTCATATCCAAAAAAATGGTTTAACGTCTCGAATCTGATACTGGCGTCCAACTCGCAGATTCTCGCTTTTACTGCACCGCTTAACATTGTCTCGGTTTCAATCTTTGAAACCGGCAAATTTCCATGTTCGTCACGGTCTGCCATGAGCTTGAATTTTATTGATTCAGGCAATGATTCCAGCAGTTCTCCATGGGTCTGAGTCAACTTGGAATAAATGAACTGCAGTTGTCCTCTGATGTCTTTATGAATCAGCTCATCTTTAAATTGTGCCATCTTATCGTTCAAATCATCAATCATGGTTGTGAAACCGGGAATAAACTCAATCAAACCTTCCGGCACCAGGACGACGCCATAGTTAATACCTTTTTTGGCGCGCATTATGACCGTCTCGGCGATTGAATCCACAATTTCAGGCAGGGTTATATCTCGTCTGCGGACTTCTTCGGATATCAGGGCAATAGTAGGGTGTGTCTGCAATGCCACTTCCAGGGTCACATGCGAGGCAGAACGGCCCATCAGACGGATGAAATGCCAATATTTCAGGGAAGATGAGCTGTCGCGCAGGATGTTGCCGACCTGTTCGGAGTAGATCTTGGTGGCTGTATCAAAGCCAAATGAAATCGGCAGTTCGTCTCCCAACTGTAAATCACCGTCAATTGTTTTCGGAACACCGATAACCTGAACACCGCTGCCATCCTCTTTTACATCTGAAAAAAGTTTCTCGGCCAGGAATGCGGCGTTGGTATTGGAATCATCACCTCCGATGACGACGATCGCATCGATATTATGTTCCCGGCAGACGTACTTAACTTTCTCAATGTCCTCCGGCTTCTCGATTTTGGTTCTGTCAGTTCCCATCAGGTTGAAACCGCCGGTGTTCATGACATGACATACGTGATCATCGGTGATTTCAAAGAAATTTCCTTTCAGCAATCCTTTCGGACCGGCCTTGATGCCAAGCAAGGTATTGTCTGGCCCCAATATCTGTTTGAGACCTGTCACCACATTGTGACCACCAGCTGCCGGACCGCCGGAAAACATTACAGCGACTTTTTTACCGGTTGCGCGTCTGCTCAAGGTGTCACCAGCCGCCAAAATCCTGTTTTCTGACGCTGCAATAGAATTGGGGAAGGAGTCGGCTATCTCACGGTTTGGTTCAAGAACTTTTGTTCCTGGTGCGAATTTAATGGGTGCCAATCTTCCGGATTTTACAAAAGCATCACATACAGGCAATTCCATCATCCTGATAGCTTTCTCAAAGGGGGAATGACCCGTCTCCATCACCTTCAAGGATTCAGCCAACACAGAGTTTGTTACTTTTTCAACATTCATGCTGCCGGTCAGTTTGTTCATTTTGATAGCCTTTATTTGAGTATTAAGAATGTATTTAACAATATCAAGGGGTCATACAATTGTGGTGCTTTAGTCTGACAGCAAGTACGCTTGGTTGTACTGGCAACATACAGCTTTAGGCAGTGGACAGCAAGCTTTGAACAATTATCAAGTATTCGATTGCAGTCATGCGCCTGACTTTGCTGATTGGGATTTGGATGGACTGACTGGATCGGCGTTGTTAGCGGAGTATTTGTTCTGGTGGAAAAGGCTCGGATTTGAAGAATCCGGCCATTAGGTATGTCATTGCCTGGTTGTGATAAGACCACTAATTTGAAACGGGTTACAATATGTGAGTTGTCATGATACTGACTGCAACAATTTGACACACATTGCCTGCGGTTTGTTTATATAAGTCTTGTCAATTACCTACGCAAATATAGTTAAAGTATCCAGCATTTCCGAAAATAGTAAATGAACTGCCGCTTAAGTTTTGTACACTGACCGGCAATGGAAAAGAGCCTTGCATTGTTGAAGTGCAGGTATAACTTGACGCATTGCTGAAGACAGCTGTTCCGGATAAGGAAACTGTTACATTAGCACTGGAAATCAAAGCAACTCCTGTGACCATATGCGGTGCTGTCTGTGCTGTGCCGGAGCTGCTGTAGACCGGCATGGTTCCGGTACCAGTCGCGTTGATATTTCCGCTCGCCTGAACATTTCCCTGAACAGTAAGAGCCTGGGTCGGAAATGGAGTGCCGATGCCGACATTAGATGCGAAGTAGTTATATTGCGCAGATGCATCTCCCTGATAGAACCCGTATCTGCCGTTGCATAGGGATGTCTGCTGATTTGGGACACTGATTCCGAATCCAACACTACATTCCGAACCGCCTGATGGTTGACCGTTCAGGCTGTATCCGACCACTGTGTGTGCCACATTGGCGCCGACTTTGTTGCCCATGTAAGTTTCTATTCCGACCAGATAATTGGCATAACCGTCTGACACATCAAAGGTCGGTGAAATACTGAGCCCTCTAAGATAGGCCTGAGCATAGCTGCCGTTTGATTTGGCTGTGCCATCAATTTGAAGAAGATTTGAAGTATAAGTCGCGGCTGTATACGCCCCGGAGATGTCAAAATATGCTTCCGGTTTCGCTGCAGCGCCAAAGCCGAGTCTCCCGCCAGAGGGGAGGAGGTTGCCGCTCACATTCAGGTCTCCGCTTACCTGGACATTTCCCTGGACAGTCAGAGCCTGGTTAGGAAAGGGGGTGCCGATGCCGACGTTAGAGGCAAAGTAGTTGTATTGCGCGGAGGCATCTCCCTGATAGAAGCCGTATTTGCCGTTGCATAGGGATGTCTGTTGATTCGGTACGCTGATCCCAAAACCTACGTTACATTCCAGACCATTGGAAGGCTGCCCGTTCAGACTGTATCCAACGACGGTGTGTGCCACGTTAGCGCCGGTCTTAAAACCCATATATGTTTCTATGCCGACCAGATAATTTGCATAACCTGCGGAAACATCAAAGGTTGGTGAAATACTTAGTCCCCTCAGATATGCTTGGGCATAATTGCCGTTCGATTTGGCTGTTCCATCAATCTGAAGAAGATTGGAAGTATAGGTAGCGGCTGTATAAGTTCCGGAGATATCGATATATGATTCCGGTTTGGGTGCCGAGCCAAAACCGACCCCACCGCCGGAAGTTACGATCTGGCCACCTGCCATCTGTAGTCCGTTTGCCGGGAGGGAGAGGGTGCCATTCATCGTGTCGCCGTTTTTTAATATATAATTTGATGAAATATTGGCCGATGACAGAACAGAGCCGTCAGGAAACTTGAACCCGCCAGATGTACTTTCTATTGTACCCGCCACACTCAGTTTTTGTGTCGGTGTCAAAGTGCCTATGCCAACATTTCCACCCGCATAATATATGTCCAGATTCGACGTGGTCCACTGACTGGTCAAATCAGCCAGTTTCCTGACAACACTCCCGTCAGCGGAAAAATGAATTCCATCCACTTTTAAGTCACCACCGGTGAAAACAGCAGTATCACCCGCAGCAAATGTCTCATTGTTGTTAGCAAGAATGAACATACCCGTCGTAACGGCTATCCCAAGAGTAACAAAACCTGTTTTAGAACTGATGATTTTCATATCACCCTCCAACATTTCTTAGTGCAAATATGACGGTATGAAATCTAACTCTTAGGACATTTTTTTCAACTCTATTGTTTTACCAGCATACTTGTCAAATTATTAATTAAGATACTTCATCTTACTGGATAATAGACACATAACAGCTGTTGACTCTGTAGGCAAAGCTAATTAAGCAGGTGCAATTATGTTGCATTATTATCCGAAAAGTTGCCGGTTATGTTTATCAGGTGTAGTATAAAAAAAGGTTTGAAATGAGAAATGATATGAATAATATTTCATATACGTCGAATGTAATAGTTGGATTATAAAGAATACCTTTGATGGAAATTACAACGCAAAACGAGTAGAATTAAACACAAACAAGGAGGCCTATCATGATCTCGCGAAGACTTTTTATAATTGGCGGATTGGTGACGTTGATCGCGGCTTGCAACAGAAAGGGAACAACTCCTCTGGCAACTGCGACATCCGGCGGTTCCGGTCCGTCAGTAATATCTAAAATCCGTCTCTATTCTGCAAACAAGAGGGAATATATTATGAGCGACAAAGTTATTAAAACTGATGCCGAATGGCGCAAACAGCTTACTCCGGAGCAGTACCATGTCACCCGCGAGAAAGGCACGGAACGGGCTTTCAGCAGTGCTGACCTGAATAATCACGAAAAAGGGGTTTATCAGTGTGTTTGCTGTGATAACGATCTGTATAGTTCGGAGCACAAGTTTGATTCCGGTACCGGTTGGCCCAGTTTTTGGCAGCCGATAGCACCAGAAAATATCGCTTTGAAGTCAGACAACAGCTTGTTTATGAAGCGGACTGAGGTGTTATGCAGCCGCTGTGATGCACATCTGGGGCATGTATTTGATGATGGTCCCAAACCGACCGGTTTACGCTACTGTATGAATGCGGTGGCAATGAAGTTCGTCAAATAGCTGTTTCAGATATCCTGATCGACAGGGGCCGCATGTAAGTCGGCCCCTTCTTTTTTATTCTTATGCCGTGATATTTCGAGGAGACGAACCGATGAGCTTTATCCTTGCCCTGGATCAGGGGACGACCAGTTCCCGCGCTTTAGTGTTTGACCATGATGGAAATGTATGCGGTGTGGCACAGAAGGAATTTAGCCAGTTTTTCCCCCAACCGGGTCTCGTAGAACATGATGCCGATGAGATCTGGGCTTCACAGCTCGGGGTGGCGGTGGAGGCCATCGCACGGGCCGGCTTGACCGCTACCGACATTGCCGCCATCGGCATTACCAACCAGCGTGAAACAACCATCGTCTGGGACCGGCGCAGCGGTAAGCCGATTCATAATGCCATCGTCTGGCAGGACCGGCGCACCGCCAGCGAGTGCGACCGTCTGAAATCCGAGGGGTTTGAAGCTCTCTTCCGCGCCCGGACCGGGCTTGTGCTGGATGCCTATTTCTCCGGAACCAAGCTGGCCTGGATTCTGGACCATGTCCCGGGAGCGCGTGCTCGGGCTGAGACGGGGGAGCTTGCTTTCGGTACGGTGGATTCCTGGCTGATCTGGAATATGACCGGCGGAGAGCGGCATGTGACCGACCCCAGCAACGCCTCCCGCACGCTGTTGTTCAACATCCATTGTGGCGAGTGGGACCCGGAACTGCTGGAAATCCTCCGGATTCCGCCTGCACTCCTGCCCAAAGTAGTTGCCTCCAGCGAGGTTTACGGCGAGACCGCCGGCCGCTTTCTGGCTGCGCATGTTCCGATTGCGGGAATTGCCGGAGATCAGCAGGCGGCGCTCTTTGGTCAGCTCTGCAACCGCCCCGGGATGGTCAAGAACACCTACGGCACCGGCTGTTTCATGCTGATGCAGACCGGTGACCGGCCGGTGGTTTCGGAGCGGAACCTGATCAGTACCGTGGCCTGCAAGAGCGGCGGCCCGACACAATATGCCCTGGAGGGGAGCGTGTTTGTGGCTGGTGCTGCGGTGCAGTGGCTGCGGGATGGCCTCGGCATAATCCGCAGTTCCGAAGAGGTAGAAACACTGGCCGCCTCGGTCCCCGACAATGGCGGTGTCTATCTGGTACCGGCCTTTACCGGCCTGGGCGCGCCGCACTGGGATTCCTACGCCCGCGGCGCCCTGTTCGGCCTGACCCGCGGTTCAACCGCCGGACATATCGCCCGGGCGACCCTGGAAAGCATCGCCTTCCAGACCGCCGATCTTCTGGAGGCAATGGAGCAGGACGCCGGAATCCCGCTTACAGAGTTACGGGTGGATGGCGGTGCTACCTCCAACGACCTGCTGATGCAGTTCCAGGCGGACCTGCTCGGTGTTCCGGTTGTGCGCCCCAGAGTGCGGGAAACCACGGCGCTGGGGGTGGCCTATCTGGCCGGACTGGCAGTCGGTTTTTGGCGCGATCAGGCCGAGATCGGTCAGCTCTGGCAGGCGGAACGCACCTTTACTCCCGCAATGGAGCGGGGCAGGGCGGCTGAGTTGCGCAGCCGCTGGAACAGGGCTCTGGAGCGGAGCAAAGGGTGGGAGTTGCCATGAATCGCGAAAACTTGCTGAAACAACTGGATGGTGAACCGCTCTGGGATCTGATCGTAATCGGCGGCGGCGCCACAGGATTGGGCACAGCGGTGGAGTCTGCCAGTCGCGGCTACCGGACCCTGCTTCTGGAACAGAGTGACTTTGCCAAGGGAACCTCCAGTCGCAGCACCAAGCTGATCCACGGCGGAGTGCGCTACCTGCAGCAGGGCAATCTTTCCCTCGTGCTGGAGGCGCTGCGGGAACGCGGCCTCCTGATCCGCAATGCTCCCCATCTGGTTCACAACCTTTCCTTTGTTGTCCCGATTTACGACTGGTGGGAAGGTCCCTTCTACGGGGTCGGCCTAAAGCTGTACGATGTCCTGGCCGGAAAGCTGGGGTTCGGCCCGTCCCGCCTGCTCTCACGGGAGGAAACGCTGCGCCACATCCCGACCGTGGAGCCTGACGGTCTGCGCGGCGGAGTGATCTATCACGACGGCCAGTTTGACGATGCGCGCCTGGCGATTACCCTGGCTCTGACCCTGGCAGATCTGGGTGGAGTCGCACTTAATTATTTGCAGGTGACCGGCATCTTCCAGGAAAACGGACTGGTTGCCGGAGTTGATGCAATGGATCAGGAAAGCGGACGCAACTACCGAATAAAAGGTAAGGTTGTCATCAACGCCACCGGTCCATTTGTCGATGGAGTCAGGCGTTTGGTTGATCTTAATGCAGAGGAACTGATCACTCCCAGCCAGGGTGTGCATCTCGTATTGGATGGCTCGTTCCTGTCAGGCGACAGCGCCATCATGGTTCCCCATACCGACGACGGCCGGGTGCTGTTTGCGGTCCCCTGGCATGGCCGGACCATCGTCGGCACCACCGACACACCGATACCAAAAGCCACACTGGAACCGCTCCCATTGCCGGAGGAAATTGATTTTTTGCTCACCCATGCCTCCCGCTACCTGACCCGCCATCCAGTACCGTCTGATGTACTGAGCGTTTTCGTCGGCATCCGGCCGCTGGTAAAGTCCGGCGGAAAGGGAGCCACCGCCTCTCTGTCCCGCGACCACACCTTGCTGGTCGAGATCAGTGGTCTGGTTACCATTGCCGGCGGCAAGTGGACCACCTATCGCAAGATGGGGGATGATACGGTTACCGCCGCAGCCCAGGTTGCCGGGTTGGTCGATCGACCCTCTGTGACCGCCAATCTGCATCTACACGGTTGGCAGGAAGGAGTTGCTACGGACGATTCGTGGCAGGTTTACGGCAGTGACTCAGCAGATCTGGAGCTGCTTTTGAATGAGAATAGCGCCTGGCGAGAGCTGCTGCATCCGGCGCTTCCTTACTGCAAGGGAGAGGTGGTCTGGGCGGTACGGCATGAATGGGCCAGGACGGTGGAGGATCTGCTCGCCCGCCGCACCAGGGCGCTTCTGCTGGATGCCCGGGCCAGCATGGACGCAGCGCCTCTGGTAGCGGAGTTGATGGCATCTGAATTGGGAGAAAGCCGGGAATGGCAGGAGAAGCAGGTCGCTGACTATTGTGAACTCGCCCGTGGGTATCTGCTGTTATAGATTCTGATGATTCTTCTTCAATTATTGCCGGCTATTGACATCTGGAGCTGATCATGGATTTATGGATTTCCACCAGCAACCCTCGCAAACAGATACGTCTTTCGATGCTATCGACAGCTGCAGGTCTGTTTCTGGCGTCCTATTTCATATCTTTCAACAGCCCGGATCGCAACACAATGGCCGGGTTTCTGTTGGGAATGCTACTGTTGGTCATAGGAGCGGCCGGTTTTATGGTTTGCAGCAGGCAAAAGGTTGTGGTCGATCCTAACTCGCGCCTGATCACCATCGAAGAGATTAACCGCTTCGGCACCAGGAAACGTACTATCAGTTTCAGCGATGTTGTTGAAGTCAATATCGGTTATCTCGGCAAGAAGTCCAATTTCGTCTCCTGGTACTATCTCGTGTTGAAACTTGAAGACGGCGAGCAATATCCGTTGTTTACACCGGGGCGCTTCTTCGAGGGGGGATCGGATATTTCAACCGTGGAAGGTTGGCGGCAACGCTTGAAATTGTACCTGAATTACTAGACAGAAGAGGGGGTGTTAAATGAGAGCAATCCGGAGAAGTGACCGGGAAATATCAATTAAAGAGTCAAAAACGTTACTTGACAGTGCGGAATACGGGATTCTGTCTACGGTTGACATAGACGGTCAACCATATGGAATTCCGTTGAGTTTTGTTTATAAGAACGAATGCATCTATTTTCATTGCGCAGTCAGCGGGCAAAAACTCGATAATATGAAATTCAACGCAAAGGTTTCCTTTTGCGTTATTGGCAACACAAAGGTTCTGCCGGATAAGTTTGCCACGGAATACGAAAGCACCGTCATTTTTGGCGTTGCCTCAAAAGTCAGTGGAACCGAACGGCATGACGCTTTGCTGTGGTTATTGGAGAAATACTGTCCCGATTATATTGAAGAGGGCAAACTCTATATCGACAAGCAGGACAATGCCACAATGGTCTATAAAATTGAGATCAACCATATCAGTGGCAAGGCCCGAAGGTAGTTTAAAGCTTTTCACCATTCAGCATACGATTTATTTCAATTATGAAACCTGGAGATCAATCTATGGTATGGCGGTCCGGTCAATTTCCGTACATAAAAAAGTTAACTGCAGATTACGAAAAAGCGATTTCACAACTGCCGCTTCTCAATATCGACTCCTTGCTGATCCCTTCTCCGTACATCCTGGACAAAGCCATCGACATTGACTACGAACACAGCTTTGTTTGGGACGAAAAGGGGGAGTTGCTCGGCTATCTGCTTGTCTACGCGACGCCAGATCAGAAAAAGTTCCATATCTACCGGCAGGTCACCAGCCCTTTCGGCAGGGGTAAGGGCATCGGCTCGGCCCTGGTCCGTTACCTTGCCCACACGGTGGATCCGGATTCGCATATCTACCTTTACGTATGGGAGAAACTGACAAGCTCGATTGACTTCTTCAGGAGCAAGGGTTTCAACATCGAAGATCTGGTCGTCTACCGGAAGATGAAATTCCATCTTATGTCGGTGACTACACGAACGCTCAGGGAAAAGGTTGTTTCAACGAAACGTCCGGAAGTTACTATTGTTGAAGAGCTGTCCAAGGTGCGTCACGATGTAAAGAAATCGCTCAAAGTTCTCTTTGACATGACCGCCATGATGTCGGTCGATAACTTCAACAAAGTTGCCGAAGATATCAATCGCGAAACGACTGCCCTCCTCAACACCCTCAACATGTACGAAGACAAAACCCACCTTTCCCACAAGGTGTCACTCAAAGATCTGATAACGGAACGGGTTATTCCCTTTGTGGAAGCGGTGGACAGTTCCTGTGAGGTAAGGCTGATCCTGAAAACCAAGATCGATCCTGTAATCGGCAGCTACATCAGCTTCAGCCGGGCTTTGATAAATATCGTCTCAAACGCTATGGATGCCATCAAATCGGCTGGGAGGCCCGGCCTGATCGAATTCACACTGGAACAGCATGATGATACGGTCACTCTGGACATAACTGACAACGGCATCGGCATTGCGGCGGAGAGATTGTTGAAAGGTCCGGATCAGATTCCGCTTTTTGTGGGAAAATCGACCAAAGGGAGCATGGCTGGCGAGGGGATCGGGACTAAGCAGACTTATACAACTTTTGGCGCTGATCACATTTCCGTCGAAAGCCGGGAAGGGGAGTTCGCCCGCTGGACCATTTCCCTGAAGAGAAGCACCACCAGAGATACCGCGCTGCTGGCGGATCTGAGCACAAGGTATATCAGGTTCATCAAGTCTACACAGACAATCGAACTCACCAGGGAGAGCAGCAGGACCGAGATTGCCGCCTTTATATGGCAGCTCCGGCAGATGGAACTGTTCAGTTATGATCTGATTTACCATTTCAGCCGCTACAACAACATCCGCGATATCTTTCAGAGTGTGCTTCTGTATCGTTTTGGCGGTAAATCGTTCAATTACCTGAAGGAAGAAGTGAGAAAGTGCCGCATCGACAACCCCTCGATCGGATCGTGGCTGTTGGGAATGACCAGCCGGATCAGCAGAAATGAAACTTACATCAGGCAGAATGTACTTTTTCAGGAGTACAAGGGCGTGCTCTTCCAAAGTTACGGCCAGGCGGTTGACCGCACCATGATCTTCACGATTGATCCGGAGAGTGGGGAGTTTTTTACGACAGATCGAAAGTTCGCTGAACATCTCGACTTCGTACCGTACCTGTCCCGCAGCCGTGATGAGCTGCTGCGGGGCGAGCTGATCGGTGATGTCAGGAACGTCAGCAGCCCAATCTACCTGGGGGTCTGGTCGGTCAAGAACCTTGAAGATTTGCGGCTGAAACTGAAGCTGATCCAGAAGGGCGCTCAGCAGTTATTGGGGATGGGGATCGACAAGGAGAAGCGCATCGCTTTCTACAACACGACCTACAATAGTTGTGACAGCGAAATAGATACCTTTCAGACGGTTACGCTCGGTGAGATGGCAACGCTTGAAGAGGCTGGATTGGGGCGATTCATCAGGCAGGCGGACAATGATATGAGCGGAGCTCTGCTCACCACCTGAGCATATAAAGTCAGTTTACACATCCCTACAACCTGTCCGGCCAGCACCAATGGATTCGATCGTTAAAACAGGCTCAACATCATTTTTGTCCCCATCACGATCAGGAGCAGGGCGAAGATTTTCTTGAGGCCGCTGATCGGCAGACTATGGGCAAGTCTGGCACCCAGCGGAGCGGTGACGATGCTGGCCGCAGCGACTCCGATCAGGGCCGGCAGGTAGATATAGCCGAGGGTGTAAGGTGGGAGGGTGACGGACAACCCATTCAGCAGATAACCGGCAGCACCTGCCAGCGCAATCGGAAAACCGATGGCCGACGAGGTTCCGATGGCACTATGCATTGCAGCATTGCACCAGATCAGAAACGGCACAGACATGCTGCCGCCCCCGATACCGACCAGGCTGGATACGCCGCCGATTACCCCCCCGACACCGAACATGGCCGTGCTTCCGGGCAGTTGCCGGTGCGGTTTGGGTCGAATGTTGAGCAGCATCTGCAGGGCTACGTAATACAGGAAGATAACAAAAAAGGTCTTGAGGAATCGGGTGGATAGCTGGGCTGCCACCCAGGAGCCGAAAAAGGTGCCGGCCAGGATTCCGGGGGTAATCCGCCGCACGACCTGCCAGTCAACCGCTCCTCTGGCATGGTGGGCGCGCAGGCTGGAGACGGATGTGAACATGATGCTGGCCAGGGACGTGCCGAGCGCCAGATGGAGTATATGTTCAGCCGGCAGACTCTGGGCAGTAAAGATGAAGGTCAGTATCGGCACGATCACGATCCCGCCGCCAACCCCCAGCAGTCCGGCCAATACGCCTGCAAACGCTCCCAAAGCAAGATACAGCAACCATGCGGACATTGTGTAAATCCCTTCAGATAAGATTTGATTTGCCATCTTACTAGGTGGCCGGTACTTTTCCAACAGATTAAATTTAAGGATAGCCAAAGAAAAAAACCGGGAGATTTCTCTCCCGGTTCGAAAGGAGCACAAATGGCAGTATGTGCTCGTCCAGCAAATTGTAACAACGGTTTCAGATGGAGTATCTTCGTTCGGCTGCCATCATGCTCATATCCCTGGAGTAGTCATTGATAGCTTCCAGCATGATCTGCGAAACCGTTTTATGTGTGATTCTTGATACTTCAGCTATAGCCGCTTTCTCCTGATCGGTAACTCTGAGAGAGATAACGTTGTAACGTGGATTGTTCTTGTAGTTTGACATATTTCCCTTCCTTGAAATGTGGCTTAATCGGCCGGGACCGGTTCCGCATCCAGTAAGAACTCTGGTTCTTCCGCTTCCAGATCAGTTTCGTTATTCAGCATCCGCGCCATTTTTCCCATATCCAGTTCATTCTCCCAGCGGGAGATAACAACAGTCGCCACGCCATTGCCTACCAGGTTGGTCAGGGCGCGTGCCTCGGACATGAAACGGTCGATTCCCAGAATCAGTGCCAGACCAGCGACCGGAATGGTTGGGATGGCGGCAAAGGTGGCTGCCAGGGTGATGAAACCGCTGCCGGTTACGCCGGCTGCGCCTTTTGAGGTTAACATCAACACTCCCAGGATGGTGAAGGTCTGGGTCCAGGTTAGAGGAGTGTTGGTTGCCTGGGCTACAAATACGGCCGCCATGGTCAGGTAGATGGATGTGCCGTCCAGGTTGAACGAATATCCGGTCGGGATCACCAGGCCGACTACCGATTTGGTGCACCCCAGGTTTTCCAACTTGGCCATCATGCGCGGCAGCACCGATTCGGAAGAGGAAGTGCCCAGTACGATCAGCAGCTCTTCCTTGATGTACCTGATGAATTTGAAGATGCTGAAACCGCACAATTTGGCAATTGTGCCAAGCACGACAAAGATGAACAACAAGCATGTCAGGTAAAAGCTCCCCATCAACATGCCCAGTTTGGTCAGTGAGCCAAGCCCGAATTTACCGATGGTGAAGGCCATGGCGCCGAATGCGCCGATCGGGGCTAGTTTCATGATTACGCCCACGATGCCGAACAGGACGTGCGACACATCGTCAATAAATTTAAAGACGACTTTGCCGCGCTTGCCGAGCATGGAAAGAGCAAAACCGAACAGAATCGCAAAGAGCAACACCTGCAGAATGTCACCTTTGGCAAAGGCATCCACCACGCTGGAAGGGATGATATTCATCAGGAAATCAACAGTGCTGTGCGATTGCGCCTTGGCGGTGTAGGTTGCCAGCGCCTTGGTGTCCAGTTTGGTGACGTCGGCGTTCATGCCGACACCCGGCTGGATGACGCTGACTATCAGCAGACCGATACCCAGAGCCAGGGTCGAGACAACCTCGAAATAAAGCAGTGCCTTGGCGCCGACCCGGCCAACCTTTTTCATATCCTCCATCCCGGCAATACCGGTTACGACGGTACAGAAGATAACCGGCGTGATGATCATCTTGATCAGCTTGATGAAGCCGTCGCCCAGCGGTTTCATATCCGCGCCGGTTTCAGGATAGAAATGTCCGAGGCAGATTCCGATGCTGATTGCGGTCAACACCTGAAAATACAAATGCTGGTAAAACTTTTTCCCGTTCATGTAATGGCTCCTTTTCTTGTTATGAAAATTTAGTTTCCGGGTACTCTTGATATGTATCAGATTGAATATTTGTGTCTCATTGTGTTTTGTTTTGTATCAAAATGTGTCATCGACCAGGCTTTTCCGGGAGCGGCATCCAGTGGGTGAATACCTGCACAGTCCTTTTGTTGATCCTGGTTGTGCAGGCGGCAATGCTATCCTTGTTGCCAACACAGGAATAATCCTCACCGAAAATCTGATACGGGGTGTAGAGCAGCACTCTTTCGCTATCATTCGGCAGTTTGACTTTCGCGTCGATCCATTCCATCCTTGATTTACCTCCTTATCGGGTAACGACATATCCGGTTGAAACCGCGGCTTTGCTGAGCCTGTAAAAGAACATCGCGGTTTTAGAACGATATATTAGCAACCGGAGTGCCAAATATGTATACGATATCAAACCACCTGTAATTACTACTGAAATACTGGATTGTAGTTGTTATATGGCATTGAAGGGGTATAACTGAAGTTTGCGAGCGCCAATAAATTTCGGGATTTATACAAAGAAATCGAACTGTTGGGAGGTCATAACCGCAGTTATAACTATAACTGCGGTTATACCCCTTCGTCTTGAGGTAATGTAGTGATGGGATATTATGGTTTGTGTCAGGCAGTACAGTGTCTATTTTGCACGCTCGATGTTTCAAACAGATGACATAGAAAACAGCATGAGTTGTTGAACCGGGTGATGGAGCTTATTGTCATCGACACATTGAATTCTACAATGACCAACAATCCCGGCTAAATCAGTGCCGAAACGCCCAAAAAGCTGTGAACTGCAAGAGAGCGTTCCTGTGTCAGCAAGAATGTGCTGGAAGGCTTTCGTTAAGCCAACAGAGCCACGGTGGCATGGCTCCGCCGTTAATGTTCAAACATCTAAAACCGGTCAAATCCGCTTGCACCGGTTATTTTTTGTGATAGTCTGAGGTGAGCGCACACTTTCAAACGAGGTTTAAGTAACTAAAAGAATTCGTGAAAATTCAAAGGAGCTAGTATGAAAGATTCTGAGCAGTCAAACAATCACCCGCATTTATGTTTGTCAGAGGAACATTTCAGAACAAATGACGTGCTGTCGGAGCAGATTGCCATAATTCAGGAGTTCGCACCTCAATTGGATACGAGTGATCTGATGCAGTTGGAAGCAGATCTCGCCGAAATTGAAGGGGCGCTGAACAGACTAAAGGAATTTATGACGTATCTACCCAAGCAAGCAGTGTGAACAGTTTGACGATATCAATTAATCAGGGTAGTCGCCAATGAAAGGCACCCTCTGGAGGAGTAGTCAATGCAAGAATCGATGACAGGTAACAAAACTATCGGTGAGATTGTCGCCGCCGATTTCAGAACCGCCAAGGTCTTCGAACACCACGGGATTGATTTTTGCTGTGGCGGAAAAATTGCTCTCGAAACAATCTGTGCAGAAAAAGGGCTCGATCCTGTCCTACTGTCAAGGGAGCTGGAGGCAGTGCAAAGTGAAACCGCTGACCGGAGCCAGAATTATTCTTCCTGGACATTGCCGTTTCTCGCCGACTATATCGTTAACACCCACCATGTCTATCTCAAGGAGAATGACGGGCAGATCGCCGCCTATGCCAGGAAAATAGCCGACGTCCATGGAGTACACCATCCCGAAGTGGTCCGGATCGCCGCCATCTTTGACAAGATAGCCACTGATATGACTGACCATCTGAAGGAGGAAGAGGAGGTGTTCTTCCCGGCTCTCAAACGAGCCGATGCGGCCAGAATTGCAGGCACTACGCCGGATGACAAGGATCGGGCAGCTATCCAGGCATCCCTCCTAAGACTCCATCGCGAACACGAGGAGATCGGAGACGCAATCCACGAGATCCGGCACCTTTCAAAGGAGTATGCAGTACCGGGCGATGTCTGCAACACCTTCATGCTCACCTACCAGAAGCTCAAAGAGTTCGAGGATGACCTGCACAAACACGTACACCTGGAGAACAACATCCTTTTCCCAAAGGCGTCACAACTATAAGAACCTGTCGAAATCAGGAAATCCCGGCCATGCTGCATATGCCTGGTTGAGCGAATTTTCAGAGAAAATGTTTGCAAGGGAAAATTATGAAAAGGATTCTGAAATATGATTGGGATGCAATTGCCGGGATTATTGCGGCGGTTGCGGCCATTGTCATGCACATGCTGCACCTGGTTGAAGCGGAAGTACTGTTAATGATCGCCGTTGTTCTCATTGCATTGTTATTCCTGCGCGATTTGCGTCGTGAGCGGCAATCCGAGCATATCGAAGAATCTCTGCACAGGACCGAAGTAACGGTCAAGGATATACTGTCTCAGCTGAGCCCACCGGATGCGGTGTTGGTCGGGCCATTATGCATTCGTCAGACAATGGAAGATTTTTCCAGGCGGGCACACAACGACATGCTGTGGTTTCACGTATGCCCCGTCATGTTCAAGCGGCAGGAGTTATTTGATTCTCTGCTCAAAACCGCTATCGAAAACCCGGCGGTAAAGTCGATCCAGTTTATTCTCGACAGCAGTGACCGGGAGATGTGGGAGAGCGAAGTTGTACCCAAAATAAAGCGCTGTGCAAGTCAAAGTAAAGTTCGGGAGACTATTTGGACCTCGATCTCGGGAGGGGTTTCAGCAATCATCTCCGATCTTGACAAGGCGGGCAAAACTGAATGTCTGTTGAGCTTTTGGGGCGAACCGTTCATGGCCAGGACACTCAATCATAACGTACCCCGTTATGTTTTTCACGTGCAGAGTCATTCTGAACTGGTAGGCCGGATGGTTGAAGTTGTGCGAACGGCGTGCCTGCACAAATGCTGAATTTAATAACCCTCTGATAATCGGTTCTCAATCGGCATGACTATGGCGGGCAGTGCGGGCGTCGGCAAAAAAAAATCTGGGGGTAATCTGATGAAAACAGTGATTATTGGCGGAATAGCCGGCGGCCTGTCTGCCGCCAGCCAGATCAGGCGTGAAGACCATAATGCGCAGGTGATCGTCCTGGAAAAGTCAGGCGATGTTTCCTACGCCGCCTGCGGCATGCCCTACAACCTGTTTTACAAGGATAAACCGGTTGAGGATCTTTATGCGCTCAGTCTTGCTGCAATTAGAAATGAACGCGGCATCGATTACCGGCAACACCATGAAGCCGTAAAGATTGATCCTGCGCGGAAAGAAGTGACGGTCATTGACCGTGAACATTCGCGGGAATATAAGGAAAACTACGACTACCTCGTGTATGCCACCGGCAATCAACCGAACAGATTGAATCTTCCCGGATTCGATGAAGCTGATGTCTTCTATTTCAAGACATTAGACGACACGCGGCTGGTCAAAAACATCATCTACGAAAAATCCCCCGCCAATGCCATCCTGATAGGCTCCGGTTATACCAATCTTGAGCTGGTTGATGTCCTCTACAACATGAAGGTCACTCCGATCATCCTTGAGAAAGCAGCTACAATCCTGCCCTCCTTTGCCGAAGAGATCCGCTCCAGGATGCTGGAGAAGATTGGGGAAAAGGGAATTCAACTCCATACCAACGTTGACATCATCGAGAAGAAAGGGAGTGTAGTCCGGACCGCAACCGGAGATTTCGAAGGGGACATGGTGGTTGTCTCGATCGGTGTAAGGCCGAATACGGCACTCTTCTCGGCCGCCGGTGGTGAGTTGGGGGTTGGCGGTGCGGTAAAGGTCGACCGTTTTTTGCGTACGAACCTTGCGGATGTCTTTGCTGCCGGCGACTGCGCCGAGCACTACGTCCGCCAACTCGGCCGAAACGGCTACATGCCGCTCGGCCCGGCCGCCAACAAGCAGGGGCGGCTGGTCGGCAGCAATATCGTCAACAGCAATGCCATGAAGGAGTTTTACGGCATCGATCAGACAGCGGTGTTCAAGTTCTTCGACCTGACAGTGGCCACGACCGGTCTCAGTGAGCGTCAACTCCAGGAGATCGGCACACACTACGTAAAATCCTACGTGGACACTCCGACCAGGGGCGCCTTCCCGGGAGGCGGCACCATGCGAATCGTGCTCATGTTCGAGAAGAAAACCGGGCTGCTGCTGGGCGGCCAGATGATCGGGCAGGACGTGGTGGCAAAACGGCTCGATGTCCTTGCTACGGCGATTTACAAACGGATGACTGTCTTTGAGCTTGCCGAACTAGATTTGAGCTATTCGCCGCTCTATGCGCCGGTCTGGGATCCGCTCCTCATTGCAGCGAACAAGGCGATCAAGGAAGTGTAATTGCATAGTTTTAATGCCTGCTCCCAAAGGTCAGGAATGACATTGCACCAGAGACTATCGAGGTAAATATCATGATACGAGTCAAGCGTGTGTATGATCCGCACGAGTCAGATGACGGCTCCCGCTTCCTTGTGGATCGACTCTGGCCGCGTGGCATGAAGAAAGAAAACCTCCCGATGGATGGCTGGCTGAAGGACGTTGCCCCCAGCGATGAATTGCGGCACTGGTTCGGGCATGATCCGGCCAAATGGGTGGAATTCTGCCGTCGCTATGATGCGGAGTTGAAAGCCAACAGCGTTGCCTGGCGCCCCCTCCTGGAAATGGCCCGAAAGCAGAACATCACCCTGCTCTTCAGTGCACATGACATTGAGCATAACAATGCCGTGGCACTCCGATTGTTTCTCGAAAAAAGACTGGGCGGCGCTTCTTGGGACTCGTAAAATAATTACATAATCATTTTGTGATTGGATGACGTATCAGAGAAAGTGATAGCCCATGGAATCTGTTACCTTCACTCTCAAACCGCTCTCCCCGTTCCGGCTCGACCTGACGGTCTGGGTCCCACGGCGCCGGTCCGATAACCTCCTCGACCGTTGGAACGGCACTACCTACCGGCGAGCTTTGGCACTACAGGGCACAATCACTGATGTTGCTGTCCGCCAGGCCGGCACGACTGTTTCACCTGAGCTCCTGGTCACTCTCCTTGCTCCACGTCTCGATACTGATATGACAATAGAGGCTGCGGAACTGCTGGAACGGATGCTCGGGTTGCGCATTGATCTGAGCGGTTTTTACGACCTTGCAGCCCGCGACAAAAAACTCTCCGTGTTGGCAGAACGATTTAGAGGAGTGAGGCCTCCCAGGTTTCCAACACTTTTCGAAGGGTTTGCCAATGCCATTGCCTGCCAGCAATTGACTCTCACTTTCGGCATTCAGCTTTTAAACCGTCTGGTCCACACCTTTGGCCCCTCACATTTTTCGAATGCGGACGCGCTGCACGCCTTTGCCCGCCCGGAAGATGTGGCAGGGCTAGATCCAGCTGCATTTCGAACGCTAGGCTTCAGCCGCAGGAAGGGAGAGACCCTGATCGAACTTGCTCACAGCATGCTGGATGGACGCCTTGACCCAAAGACTCTGGAAGCGCTTGACGACGAGGCTGCGCTCCGTACCCTCTGCTCTTTGCGCGGCATTGGTCGCTGGTCAGCCGAATACATTCTGTTGCGCACGCTTGGCCGGATAAACGTGTTTCCCGGAGATGACGTGGGTGCACAGAAGAATCTGCAACGCTGGCTGCAGTTAGCGGTATCACCAGATTATCAGGCCATTCAGAATCTGGAAGCCATATGGAGGACTCATCTATTTCCATCTTCTCCTCGATCGGCTGGCGGCTGCCGGGCATTTCACCTGACTTTTACCGGAATGCTGTCTTTACCGAACAGAACGTTCGGTAAAGCATTTGTTGCGGGTCAAACCGGAAGAAATCGTGGAGAAGCTCAAGTCGTCGTTAAATGAAGCTATATTTTCTTACCGGATGCCAAACGGGATGTAGAAGGGTTTATTCCTGGCAAACAGAAGGAGGTCACAATGGCGACAACACTGGGATTTGATGTGTATGGCACCCTGATCGATACCAATGGTGTCCTCACCGCCTTGAAGAGATTGGTTGGGGACAAAGCACTGGCTTTTTCCCAGACCTGGCGCGATAAACAATTGGAATACTCGTTTCGCCGTGGGCTGATGCAGAATTATCAGACCTTTGCTGTTTGTACCAGCCAGGCCCTGGATTATATCTGTGACTTCCACAGAGTATCACTCACTGATGAGCAGAAAGCGGAACTCCTGAGTATTTATCGGGTGCTTCCCGCATTCAGCGATGTTCAAGAGGGGTTGAGTCAGCTAAAGGAGGCCGGTTTTCGCCTCTATGCGTTTTCCAATGGCAAAGCCGACGCCCTTGAGCTGCTGTTGAATAGTGCTGGTGTCAGAGATCTGTTTCTGGGGGTCGTGAGTGTCGATGACATCAAGGTTTTTAAACCATCACCTGCAACCTACGGCCACTTTTTACGACAGGCGAGGGCAACTGGCGGCAGTGCCTGGCTGATTTCAAGCAATCCTTTTGATGTCATCGGGGCGATTTCGGCCGGGATGAAAGCTGCCTGGGTCAAGCGTTATCCAGAAGCCATATTCGACCCTTGGGGGATAGAGCCGACCACTATAGTTAAGAGCCTGGTCGAGTTGAGGGAGCAGATCACAAAATGTGAATCGGTTCTGGAATGATCTTTTTCAAAAAATATTTGTTGCCTGCAATACCGTCGCCGTTCAAATCGGGGGAATTCCAAAGCTTCATGGCAGAGTATTGTCGAGCTCGCTTCGTGACAACTTGAGACGCTTACTGAGTGCCGGCTGGGATATCCCCAGTAGGCGGGCGGCAATTGTCTGATTGCCATTAGCACGGCTGATGGCCTCTTCAACCAGCAGTTCGGCCGCCTCACCAAAGGTCGGCAACCTCTCAAGCCCTGAATACAAGTTGCGTTCAGCGTTTTTGTTCGCCGTATTTGATGTTGTTTTTTCTTCGGTCATTCCGATCGTTTTGCGAAATGCCTCCATTGAAAGGACCCGGTCTTTATGGATGCTGACAGCGTTATAAATCATCGCTTTCAGTTCGCGGACGTTCCCCGGGAAGGAGTAGGTCGAAAGCAGGTCCACAAGTTCTCTAGGTGGGGTCGGTTTTTTCTTTCCGAGTGATTTGGCGGCTTCTTCCAGAAAGTGATCCAGCAACAAAGGTAGATCTCCTTTGCGTTCACGAAGCGGCGGAACTTGCACCAGATGAATGCAGAGTCGGTAATACAGATCGCGCCTGAAAGATCCTGCTGCCTGTTTCTGTGCCAGATCCTGATGGGTTGCCACGATTACACGGGCTTTCAGACGCTTGGGCCGGTCACTCCCCAGCGGGAAGTATTCTCCCTCCTGAAGAAGACGCAGCAGCTTGACCTGGGATTGAATGCTCAGATCGCCGATTTCATCCAGAAACAGTGTCCCGTCGGCGGCTTCCTCGATCATGCCGCGCCGGGGTTGATCAGCGCCGGTAAATGCCCCTCGCATATGCCCGAAGAGTGTGTCGGAAAAGACATTGTCATCCAATCCGGCCACATTGACAGCCACCAGCTGGCCGTTGCAGCCGCTCAGGGTGTGGGCCGCCTTGGCAATCAGCTCTTTGCCAACCCCGCTTTCACCGATGATCAGCAGCGGCTCCGAACTCAGGGCCACCGCTTCTATGTAGGAAAATATGGCGTGCATGGCCCGGTCGGCGGTCACGATGCCGGTAAAAGCCTGCGGCTGTTTCAGCTCACCAGACTGCATCCGGATTGACATCTCACGATTCTGCCGTTCCAACTCCAGCATGCGGATGGCACGCAGTACTCCGCTGATCAACCGGTCTTCTTCGACCGTCTTTACGAAGTAATCAAAAGCACCGAGCTTCATGCAGTTGACGGCACTTTCAATCTGGTTCATGCCGCTGATGATGATTACCGCAATTTCCGGATGGCGCTCGGAGATCATCTTGAGCAATTCATCTCCGGTCAGGTGAGGCATGGTCAGATCTAGCAAAACCAGGCCGATTTCATTTTTTTCAAGCAGATCAAGCACCAGTCGGCTGTCCTGACAGGTCAGAATATTGGCTATCCCGGCCGAACGCTCCAGAGTCAGACTGAGGGAACGCAGCCAGGCCGGTTCGTCATCAACCAGCAGAACTCCAAAATGCGGGTAAATTGAAGAATTCATGTTCACGTCCTTTTGTTGCAGGGCAGTTTCAGGGTCACGGTAGTTCCTGTACCGGGATTGGAATCGAACTCAAGTGATCCGTTATGTTCTTTGACGATGGTGGCTGATACTGAAAGACCGAGACCGGTTCCCCCGCTTTCGCGCTTGGTGGTAAAGAAAGGATCGGTCAGGTGCGGAATATGTTCTGGTGCGATCCCGACCCCCTCATCAGATAATGTCATGACCACACAGTCAGTTATCTGATCGTAATCAGTTCTCAGTGAAATCCTGCGGTCCATATCAGGCAATGCCTGGCAGGCATTCAAAATCAGATTGACAACGACCTGTTCGATCCGTTGGGCATTGCCGGTAATGGTCGGCAAGTTCGGAGCATAGTCGGCCTCGAAGCGGTTGGTCGCCGCGCGGATTGATGAATCCACCAGGCGCACAGCGGTCTTGACGGTTTCATTGAAATCGACTGTTTCAGTTGCCGCCGAAGTATCCTGCCGGGCAAAATCCTTCAGCTCCTCCACAATCCGTTTGATACGGTTGGCTCCTTCCTGCATCTCTTCCAGCATGCAGGGAACCTCGTTGCGCATGCGGGAATAGGGTAGGCCCCCTAGCGTAAAATCCCCCTGATCGTGGTAACGGGTTTCCAGGACCTCTTCAGCATCCTGATAGACTTCACGCAGGATCGGCATATTAAGCAGGATCAAACCGTTGGGATTATTGATCTCATGGGCTACGCCCGCGACCAGAATCCCCAGGGAGGCCATCTTGTCGGCCTGAATCAGTTTATCCTGGTGAAGTCGCAACTCTTCCAGGGCCCGTTTGCGTTCGGTTACTTCCAGCGCCAATTCGGCAGTGCGCTGGGCAACCCGTTTCTGCAAGGTGCGCGACCAGAGCACTGTTCCAGCCAGTATGCCGAGCAGCGGAATCAGCACCATGCCGCCATACCAGAGCACTTTTTCCCAGGCGACCTTGGGGGGGCCGAGCACTCCCAGCCAGCGGTCATAGATTTCCTGGTATTGTCCGTTTTTCTTCAGAATCGCCAGCCCTTCGTTGAAGCGTGCCAGCAACTCTTCGTTTCCTTTTCTTACCGCATAACAGTAACGTTGCGTAGAAATGCTTTTTGCGACCGGAACCAGGTTGGTCAGCTTGTTTTCGCGGATGATGTACATTCCGGGCAGCATGGCCAAAACAGCATAATCATGCTTTCCGGATGCCAGAAGTCTGAGCGCGTCAGCCGGTGTGGCGGTCATCACCAGATTTTTTCCGAAGCCGAGTGTTTTCAGATAATCATGCATGATCCCGTCCTGGAAAACGATGATCTCCTTACCGCGCAATTCCTCCACTGAAGAAACCGGAGCAGTATCCTTACGGGCAAAGATGGCGTGATTAATGATAGTGTGGGGCGGAGAAAATGATAATGATTTTGTACGGTTCTCTGAATATGAAATACCCTGGAGAACATCCACTGAGCCGTCGATCAGGGCCGAGCGGATCTCTGACCAGCCGCCAAAGCGAAACTCGACCTGCATTCCCATTACATCAGCAATGGCTTTTGTAAGATCGACGTTGTAACCGGCCGGTTTTCCGTTTTTATCCAGAAATTCATAAGGAGGGTAATCCCGGTCACCGCCGATAACGATGGGGACAGGCAAACTTATCTCCATATCTACAGCACTGGCGGGGACAGGGGCGGCAGATAATAAAAACAGAGCCGACAGTAGCAGTGCTACGATTTTGCTGATTCCTGTGATCTGTTGACTTGTTGCGGCTTTCATGAGAATACTCCCTCGGCAATTACACTTTTTCCACTACCACGGATTCACTTTGTGATGTGAATAAAAAACAGGCTTGACGTTGATAAATTAAAAAAGAAAGGTATGCTTGACTCCATGATAAATACTACGACTTTAAACAATGGTGTGCGGATTGTTACGCAGCGCGTTGAGCACATGCATACTGTGACGACCGGAATCTGGGTGGCCAACGGCGCCCGTCACGAGTCCCCCGGCAAAACCGGCGTGGCTCATTTTATAGAACATATGCTGTTCAAAGGCACCGGGCGCCGCAACGCCCGCCAGATTTCCCGCGAAATTGACTCGATTGGCGGTGTTCTGAACGCCTTCACCGGTCATGAGTACGTCTGCTATTACGCCAAGGTGCTGGCCAAGTTTCTGCCGCGCGCCGCCGACCTGCTGTCCGATATTTTTTTGCAGTCCACGTTCCCCCCCGATGAGATTGAACGCGAACGCAAGGTGATTCTTCAGGAAATCAAGATGCGTGAAGATTCCCCAGAGGAGTTCATACACGACCGCTTTCATCTTAACTATTGGAAGGGTCAATCCCTGGGTTTGCCGATTCTTGGAACAGCCGAGACAATCACCGCTTTATCGCGTGCTGACATTTTGTCCCATAAGGATAGTCGTTATCGCCCGCAGGATATCATCATTTCAGCAGCTGGCAACGTAAACCACGAAGAACTGGTCGCTATCATGGAACCGCTGTTCTCATCCATTACTTCAACTTGGCAACAAGAACCATCTGATTTTAAAGAAAACAACAGCAGTGTCATAAATATCACTGAACGAGAGATGGAACAGACTTTGATCTGCCTTGGCGCACGCGGCCAGTGTCATGACCACCCCGACCGTTATGCACAGTTCCTGTTGGCCACGATACTTGGCGGGGGGATGAGTTCGCGACTGTTCCAGGAAGTGCGCGAGAAAAAGGGATTGGCCTATTCGGTCTATGCTTACCTGATTTCGCACGCAGACAGCGGAGCTACCGTTATTTATGCCGGCACTGAAAAAGCCAATTGCCTCGAGGTGCTCGACATCGCCTGCGGTGAACTGTCCAGACTCGTATCCGAAGAGGTGCCGCAGGACGAACTTGATTCGGCGCGGGAGCAGCTCAAGGGGAAAACACTGATGTCCCTTGAAAGCAGTGACAGTCTGATGACCAGGCTGGCCAAAAACGAAATCTATTTTGAAGAGCAACAAACGATAGAGGATGTTCTTGCCAACTATGATGCGGTCACAAGCCAGGATATACTGAGATTGTCGCAGCAATTATTCAAAAAAGAGTATCTGCATCTGGAAGTAATGGGACCGGTTGCTGATCTGGGGTTCAACGAGGATATGCTCAAGCTGTAACCTGTTTAACTTTTGCAGTCCCACAATAAGAGAGGCCCCCTTCCAACTGCTGTCGGAAGGGGGCCTCTCTTGTTACTGATTCAAGCTGCCTGATTTAGGCGCATTCTGAATATCCGCAAACGTGGCAAACCGAACAGCCACCTTCATGCTCGACTATTCCGCCACACTCGGGACAGGCGCCGCGGTCCTGTTTGGCAACTTCGGTATTGATGTCATAACCGTGATCAACCATATGGTTCTGGATAGCTTTTGCGACAGCATCGGCACAGGAAAGTACTCGGTTGTCTCCGAATCCGGACGGGCAATGGCAGGATATGCCCAGCAGTTGCTTGACAACCTGACGGGCCTGAATTCCGCTGCGCCACGCTAGGGAGACCATCCGTCCGATCGCCTCGCTCTGCGATGCAGCGCAACCGCCGGCCTTGCCCATTGTGGTGAAGAGTTCGAACAGGCCGTTGGAGTCCTCATTGATCGTGATGTACAGGGGACCGCAGCCGGTCTGCATCTGGTGTGTGCAACCCTTGAGAGCCTTGGGGCGATCTCGTTTTATAGCCTTTTTCTCATCCTCAACCGGAGCCGGAGCAATCGCCACCGGTTCTTCCTTCTTGCCGGTTGAGAGCACCTGCTCGTCGCGGGAACCGTCGCGGTAGATAGTGACGCCTTTGCAGCCGGTTTCGTAAGCCATCATGTAAACTTTTTCAACATCGTCAATAGTGGCTGTGTTCGGGAAGTTTACTGTTTTGGATACGGCATTGTCAGTATACTGCTGGTAAGCAGCCTGCATCTGGATGTGGTTCTCTGGCGTGATGTCGTGTGCAGTCACGAATATGTTACGAATGTCAGCCGGAACTTCCGGAATATCGTGAACGGTGCCATGTTCGGCGATTTTTTTCATCAGTTCTTCAGAATAGAAACCGCGCTCTTTGGCAATCTTCTCGAATACTGGATTGACTTCCACCATGACGTTCTTGTCCATGACGGTCCTGATGTAGGAGACGGCAAAAAGCGGCTCGACACCGGATGATGCATTGGCGATGATCGAAATGGTGCCGGTCGGGGCGATGGTTGTGACAGTCGAGTTGCGTTGCGGCAACGCACCTTTCTTATCAAAGGTAGATCCCTTGAAATTGGGGAAAGAGCCGCGCTTTCTGCCAAGTTCCTGGGAGGCAAGATGCCCCTCGTCATTGATAAACTTCATCACCTTTTTACCCAGCTTGACCGCTTCGTCGGAGCTGTAGGGAATACCCAGAAGAATCAGCATGTCTGCCCATCCCATGACACCCAGGCCTATTTTACGGTTGGCATGGGTCATGTCATGAATCTGCTGCAGCGGGTAGTTGTTGGCCTCGATGACATTGTCCAGGAAGTGCACCGCGTTATGAATCGTCTCACGCAGTTTTTTCCAGTCAATGGCGCCGTCCTTGACAAACACGCCCAGGTTGATCGAACCGAGGTTGCATGATTCGTACGGCAGCAGCGGCTGCTCGCCGCAGGGGTTGGTCGATTCGATCTCGCCGATATGCGGGGTAGGGTTGTCACGGTTGAGCCGGTCCAGGAAGATAATGCCCGGCTCGCCATTTTCCCAGGCCTGTTTGACGATGCGCTGAAACACTTTACGGGCATTCAGCGAGCCACAAACCTTTTTGTCACGTGGATTAATCAGGTTGTACTCTTCGTCACGCTCGACCGCCTGCATGAACTTTTCGGTCAGACCGACTGAAATATTGAAGTTGTTAAGTTGTTTCTGATCGGCCTTGCACATAATGAAATCCATCACGTTGGGGTGGTCTACCCTGAGGATGGCCATGTTAGCGCCACGGCGGGTTCCGCCCTGCTTGATGGTTTCGGTGGCGATGTCAAAGACACGCATGAATGAAAGCGGACCGCTGGAAATACCGGTGGTGGAGCTGACAACGTCATTGACGGGACGGAGGCGGGAAAAGGAAAAACCTGTGCCACCGCCGGATTTGTGAATCAGCGCGGTAAACTTGACCGCATCAAAAATTTCCTCCATCGAGTCGCCAACCGGCAGAACGAAACAGGCCGAGAGCTGGCCGAGAGGGCGGCCGGCATTCATCAGTGTCGGTGAGTTGGGAAGGAATTCGAAGGATGTCATCATGTCGTAAAAAGTATCTGAAAGTTTGGACAAATCGGCTTTTTTATCAAATTTCTTATCAGGAGCCGCAATTGTATCGGCAACGCGGCGAAACATGTCGGCGGGTGTCTCGAGCACTTTTCCGGTAGCATCCCGGCGCAGGTAACGTTTTTCGAGTACGGTGGTGGCATTTTTGGAAAGGGAGGGAATGTTGTTCTGCGCGGGATTTTTTTTCATGCTGATCTCCTTGATTTTGAAAAAACATACAGATATTAAAAGATTGGCGTTGAGTTGATTGCTGTAAGATAAAACACTATATTTTGTGTAGGCGCAAAAATAAAACACAACATATATGCCCTGTCAATACAATTTATTTTGTCCGTACCTAACATCTTGAAAGGACATATAAACAAATTACAGCTGCCGTTATGTGCGCGATTTCAGTCTGGCGGCAACATTGAATTTACATCTTCAAGTGATTTGTGTTAGAAATTTCGGGATTAAAAGTGGAGTTAATACGTGAAATATATGTCGGTTGGATTTGTAATTTTATGCACGGCAGCTTTTTTTACTGCTGGTTGTGCAATGTTTTCAGACGGTGGGGCCTCTTCAGTTCTCAATAACAGGCAGATTTTCAGCTCTGTTCCTTCCGAACCGGTGTACTCAGCGAACAGTTCATTTATGTCCGGCATATCCGAGGCTAATCAAATCGTCCACCCGGCCGGTCTCCATTTGTCATTGGAAATACCTCTGCAGCCATCGCGGATTCAGGGAGTGGCGGCACCATCCGTGGATATGAATGGAAACGCTGACTTGTCAGCCGATGATGCATCTGCAGTGTACGACAAGGCAACCCTGACTGAAGATGTCAACTTGCGTGGCAATGTGTTGATCAAGGGGTATCTGGTAGTTGCCCCCCAGGCTACTTTGCGGGTCGAACCGGGCGCCGTGATCAGATTTGCCGCAACCGGAACAAAAAACACCTCTGCGCGTCTCGTTATTCAAGGGCGTATTCATGCTGTCGGTACCGCGGACAAACCGATTGTTTTCACCTCTGATCGATCCACGCCTGCTCGCGGTGATTGGGGCGGCATATCGCTAGTAGCCAGTGAAAAGCGCAATCAGCTTGAACATTGCCGTATTGAGTACGCAAATACCGGTCTGGAGACCCAGTTCTCGACGGTCAGTCTGAAGATGGTTTCAGTCAGTTGGGCACACACCGGTTTTTTGATGCGAGACTCGGTAACGCATATTAACGGCGGGGTTTTCTCTAACTCTGACATCGGATTCGAGATGCACGACAGTGAGCTTGATATGAAAGAACTCACGGTCTCTGCCTGTAAGCGAGGCATTGTCATGTTTAAATCCGCTGCAAGCATCTCCTCCTGCAAAATCACGAATAACGAGCAGTTTGGCTTGCTTTCGGACGAATGCCGTATCAGAATCACTGCGGTTGAACTTTCAGGAAACGGATATGGAGCAGATCTGAACGGTGGCGAGGGGCAGATTATCGCTACAAGTTTCCTGAATAATCGGGAAGCCGCACTTCATCTGGCTGGAACTCGAGTCAAGGTAAACCGATGCCGGTTTTTTGATAACAATCAGGATGCGCTGCGTTTGGAAGATGGTCGCGCACTTGTATGGGGAAACTCTTTCAGTGGCAACAAAGGTTTCAACCTTCATAATTCAGGTCGTGAAGATGTTAACGCACTGCAAAACTGGTGGGGTAGTTCTGATCCGGCAGCCATATCCCAAAAAATTTATGATGCTGTTCGTGACCCTCGCTCAGGCAGTGTGCAGCATTTTCCGTGGTTGAGTGAAAAACCTGTTTTTCTGCAATGAGTTATAACCGGATATCGTCCGCAGCCGACTTTGGAGAGATGTAAAATGTCTATCTACCTTGATAATGCGGCAACGTCATTTCCAAAACCAGAAAATGTTTATCAGGCTGTCATCGATGCCATGCGTGAAGTCGGCGCGTCTCCCGGACGCGGCGGCCACCGCCGCTCTCTGGAAGCCGGCCGGATCATGTTCATGGCTCGCGAAACGGTGGCCGGACTCTTCTCAATTCCTGACTCTTCACGAATCATCTTTACCCACAATGCGACCGGTGCCCTCAATCTGGCACTGCATGGCATACTGACGGCAGGCGACCACGTCGTCACGACCTCCATGGAGCACAATTCCCTCCTGCGCCCCCTCCACGCTCTGCAAAACACAGGAGTGGAGGTGACAATTGTGGAAGCCGGTTCGGACGGTCTGGTCAGCCCCGATGATGTTAAAAGTGCCATACGCTCAAATACGCGAATGATTGCCGTAGGACATGTTTCAAATGTCTGCGGGGCAATTCAGCCAATAAGGCAGCTTTCGGCTGCCTGTCATGATGCCGGAGCGCTTTTCCTGCTGGATGCGGCCCAATCCGCCGGCTATGTGGAGATTGATGTGATGTCATCCGAAATCGATCTTCTGGCCGCCCCCGGTCATAAAGGGCTGTTGGGCCCTCCCGGCACCGGCCTGTTATATGTCGCCCCGCATGTCGAGCTAAAACCGATCGTAGAGGGTGGGACCGGCACAAGTTCAACGTCTCTTGAACAACCGCTCATGATGCCTGACGGTTATGAAGCCGGCACACATAACCTTCCTGGAATCGCTGGGTTAAAGGCGGGAATTGAATTCATACTTGAACGCGGAATAGATACAATCATGCAACATGAGCGTTCGCTGATCACGGAAGCAACAAAAATGCTGAGTACCATAAATGGGATAAAGTTTTATGGTCCGGTTGACCCTGCTAAACGTGGAGCGGTACTCTCTTTCAATGTTGACGGGATTGACGCATCCATGTTGGCAGCAGAGCTGGACCACGACTTTGATATTGCTGTGCGGGCCGGATTACACTGTGCCCCGTTGGCTCACCGCACGATTGGAAGCATGCCGGGGGGCACACTCCGTATGAGTCCCGGGTGGTCCAGCACACTCGAAGAGATTGCAATTTTTTCTGATGCCGTTGTACAATGCGTCAGTAAAATAAAGGGTTCCATGTAACTTTGACAGATTGAGAAGGAGTTGCCCTGTGAAATTGTTGATTGCCATTTTTTTCAGCCTGATGGTCTGTGCCGCATGCTCTCTGCCGCCAGACAAACCATTTACCAAAGAAGACCTCTACAAGACCGGAATCTATACTTATTTCACCGTCAACGATTCACCGGAAAGCGTTCTTTCGGCTATCAACAAGGAAGGTGAAGCTATTCTTGATGCAAAATATCGAAACCGGCCGGTTTGGATCAAACTGCTTGGCAAGGTCGATGGACTGTCTATCCAGATCATTGAAAGATAACGCTGCTGTTGCAGCCAAATCATCTCCCAACCCCTACAGAAAGGCTGCCCGTGAAAAACTTCATCCTTGATACCAACGTACTTTTGCACGACCCACAATCGCTTTTCAAGTTTGAGGAAAACAATATTTTTGTCCCGATTACGGTTATCGAAGAAATCGATCGATTCAAGAAGGACATGAATGAAACCGGTCGCAATGCCCGCATGGTATCAAGGGTATTGGACTCCATGCGTGAGAAAGGATCGCTGGCGGTTGGCGTAACCATGCCGGGTGGCGGTACGTTGCGGGTTGAGCTGTTCACAGAAAAACAGTTTAAAAACCTGCCGGTCGATCTGCGGGTTGACAGCGGTGACAATCGGATACTGGCAGTTGCCAGGGATATTCGCGATCGCTACCCTGACGTATCTGCAATTTTTGTCACTAAGGATACCAACCTGCGCATAAAGGCGGATGCAATCGGTGTGGTTGCCGAAGATTATGAATCTGACAAGGTGGATATTCAGGATTTGTATTCCGGTACCCGCAGCATTGAGTTGCCAGCGGAGTCTATCGACCGTTTCTATGGCCAGGGCTGGCTGGAAGCGCCGCTGAAGCTTGACCCGAATGAATTCATTACGATTGTGGACAGTTCCAATCCTGCGCACACAGCCATTTGTCGCAATGATCCTGCCAACGGTCGCATAGTTCCGGTTCGCAAGGTCCCTAAAGAGGGTATCTGGAGCCTTTTTGCACGCAACCGCGAACAATCATTTGCCCTGGATGTGCTGATGGATGACAGCATCAAGCTGGTAACCCTGGTCGGCAAGGCCGGCACCGGTAAAACTTTGCTGGCGATCGCAGCCGGCCTGCACAAAACGGCTGAAGAGAACGTTTACAATAGGTTGCTTGTGTCACGTCCGGTCTTTCCGATGGGTAAAGACCTTGGATTTCTCCCGGGCGATATTGAGGAAAAACTGACCCCCTGGATGCAGCCGATCTTTGACAATGTCGAACTGCTGATTTCCGGGCATGAGTCCGAAAAGCGCCACAGCAAGGGTTATAAGGAGCTGATGGCCATGGGATTGCTGGATATCGAGCCGCTGACTTACATTCGCGGCCGTTCGATACCTAATCAGTACCTGATTGTTGATGAAGCGCAGAACCTGTCTCCACACGAAATCAAAACAATTGTCACCAGGGTGGGAGAGGGTACCAAGATTGTTTTAACCGGAGACCCGTACCAGATTGACAATCCGTATGTGGATGCTTCCAGCAACGGATTGACCTACCTGGTTGAAAAGTTTAAAGGAGAGCGAATTGCGGCGCATGTTACGCTTACCAAAGGCGAGCGGTCTGAACTGGCGGAACTGGCAGCAAATCTTCTCTAGCAAATACGTTCAAACTCAAAGGGCACAGAGGGCGCTGGGTGCTTCAGATACTGGTCACGTATCTTGAATGTCAACTTTGCACACTTTGTGTCTTTTGTGCTATTTGGCCTTGGTGGTTCACAAATATGCTATTTCCAGAAAAAGGCTATTAAATAATGTTGGTTCTTGCCATTGAAACCTCTTGTGATGAAACCGCTGCGGCGGTTGTGCGCGATGGTCGCGAAATACTTTCATCGATCGTCTCCTCACAGATCGCTGTTCACGCCCTTTATGGCGGGGTTGTGCCGGAAATTGCCTCCCGCAAGCATCTGGAAATGATATCGCCCGTTATCAGTCAGGCATTGCAGAGTGCCGAAGTCAGCATGGCTGATATTGAGGGTGTCGCTGTAACCCGCGGTCCTGGCTTGTCTGGCGCCTTGCTGGTCGGATTCTCAGCGGCCAAAGCCATCGCCGCAGCCCGCAGGATTCCGTTTGTCGGTGTCCATCATATCGAGGGGCATCTGCTGGCATCTTTTCTTGAACAACCGGTCGAATTTCCGTTTCTCGGACTGATCGTCTCAGGAGGACATACCCATCTGTATCATGTGGAGGGAATCGGATGTTATACGACTCTCGGCAGAACCATCGATGACGCAGCCGGAGAAGCCTATGATAAATCTGCAAAAATTATGGGAATGCCATACCCAGGCGGTGCAGTGATAGATAAACTTGCCGGTTCCGGAAGCTGCGCCGCAGTAGCTCTGCCCCGTCCGTTGCTGCATGATGGCACTCTCCGATTCAGCTTCAGCGGGCTTAAAACCGCTGTGCTTCAACATGTCGCCAAACATCCGGTGACGAACCCGAGCCAGGAGTTGAATGACCTGTGCGCTTCGTTCCAACAAGCTGTCTGCGATGTGCTTGCTTTTAAGACAGAAGCGGCATTGCAACAGACCGGTGTCAGACGACTTGTGGTTGCCGGCGGCGTGGCCTGCAATAGCGGCCTTAGAAGCCGTATGGCAGAATTGTGCAAAAAACTGAAGGTGGATCTTTCCATTCCCGCGCCATCATTGTGTGGAGATAATGCGGCCATGCTGGCAGTGGCGGGTGACTATTACCTTTCAAACGGGATGGCTTCAAAACAAACTCTGGACGTGACCGCCACCTGGGATATGGACAGCATAAAGGAATTATTGACGTGAGCTCAAACAGACGACCTTTAAAATCTCTGGGCCAAAACTTTTTGGTGGACCAGAATATCATCGACAAGATAATAGCAACGGCAAATATCCATCCTGACGAAGCCGTTCTCGAAATCGGCCCGGGGCGTGGCGCATTGACGGCACGACTGGCGGAACGCGCTGACCGGTTGCTGCTGATTGAGTTTGACCACGCCCTGGCTGCATATCACAGTGACCGCTTTAAGAACAAAGAGAGTGTTACGGTGATTGATGCCGATGTACTTAAGGTTGATCTGGCTGCCGTCCTTTCAGAAACTCCACTCAAATGGAATGTGGTCGCCAATCTCCCCTACAATATCTCCACTGAAGTGTTGTTTCGACTTCTTGAAGTCCACCACAAGTTATCTCGCATGACGCTGATGCTGCAAAAGGAAGTAGGCGACCGTCTGGCGGCGCCGCCGAACTGCTCAGAATACGGCGTGACTACCGTGCTGCTCGGGTTGTGGTTTGATATCCGCAGGAACTTCATTGTTCCACCCGGCTGTTTTCACCCCATGCCCAAGGTTGATTCAGCCATACTTAGTTTCATCCCGCTTTCGGAGCCAAGAGCTGAAGTCGGCAATGAGCACATTTTTAAATGTGTAGTCAAAGCGGCCTTTTCAATGCGCAGGAAAACTCTTTCCAACTGTCTGAAATCGGCTGAATACGTCAGGGATGTGAATCTGGAGCAACTGCTAAACAGTTGCGGGATTGACGGACAACGAAGAGGCGAAACCTTGTCACTGGAAGAGTTTGCCAGATTATCACTTTGGCTGACAGAAAATATACCTGTAAGCGTTTAGACCCGGAAGCGGTACCATGTCACCTTTAACCGCATACATAATCATCTTTCTCCTGCTGGCCTGCTGTGGTCTGCTCTGCATCCTCATTTTCAGCGGCCGCCGTGGCACGTCTGAGGCTTCCAATCTGCTTGCCAGAATCGATACTCTTGAAAAAATACTCGAACGACAAGAGCGCTTCCTGCGTGATGAACTCGCCAGGGGACGTGATGAGACAATAGCCGGAGTACGCCACTCGCGCGAGGAAATGACCGGCAGCATCACTGTTCTGGGCGATTCACTTCTCAAACGGATGAGCGACATTGCTGGTTTGCAGAAGAATCAGCTTGAATTGTTTGCGGCACAACTCAAGGAGTTAACTATCAGCAATGAATCCAGATTGGACAAACTGCGTGACAGTGTAGACGCACGCTTGCGCCTGATCCAGGAAGACAACGCCAGTAAGCTTGAACAGATGCGGGCCACCGTAGATGAGAAGCTGCATGACACGCTTGAAAAACGCCTGGGCGAATCATTCAAACTGGTAAGTGAGCGCCTGGAACTTGTACAGCGAGGTCTCGGTGAAATGCAGTCGCTAGCTGTTGGAGTCGGTGATCTTAAAAAAGTGCTGACAAACGTCAAAAGCCGCGGTACTTTCGGGGAAATCCAGCTGGCAAGCCTGCTGGAACAGATTTTGGCCCCCGGACAGTATGATTCGAATGTTGAAACCATCCCCGGCAGCGGCCAAAGGGTCGAATTTGCCCTTAAACTGCCCGGCCGCGAAGTCGGACAGGAAAACACGGTTTGGCTTCCGCTGGACGCCAAGTTTCCGCAAGAGGATTATCTCAGGCTGGTTGAAGCCCAGGAAATCGGTGATGCGGCAGCGGCTGGCGATGCTTCCAAAATGCTTGACCGGGCCGTAAGAGAGATGGCTAAAAATATCCGTGATAAATATCTGGAGCCGCCGCACACGACCGACTTTGGCGTTATGTTTCTGCCGACTGAAGGGTTGTATGCAGAAGTTTTGCGTCTGCCGGGTCTTTTTGATGTACTGCAGCGAGAATTCAAAGTAATTGTGGCCGGTCCGACAACGTTGGCTGCACTGCTTAACAGTCTGCAAATGGGTTTTCGGACCCTCGCAATTGAGAAGCGTTCCGCAGAAGTTTGGAACCTGCTCGGATCGGTTCGAAGTGAGTTTTTGAAATTCGGCCAGATTCTGGAGAAAACCCGTAAAAAGCTGCAGGAAGCGGGAAATCACATAGATCAGGCGGCAACAAGAACTCGCGTAATAGAGCGCAAACTGCGTGATGTTCAGGACGCACCTGGTGCTTTGGCAGATGAACTGATTGAGCCGGAAGAATTAGATATTGAAGATCAGTCTGATACAGATGTCGCTATTCATAAAGAAATGCAGAGGGTCCCTCATGATTATTGAAATCCATCCCGAACATCCGCAAAAGCGCCATATCTCCCGAATTTCAGAAAGCCTGAAAGACGGCAAGGTGATAGCCTATCCAACTGATACCACTTATGGCATCGGTTGTTCGATTTACTGCAAGAAAAGCATTGAACGCATTTATCAGATGAAGATGCGTGATCGCCGCAAACCGTTTTCAATTATCTGTTCATCATTGTCCGAGATTTCCCATTACGCTAAAGTCAGCAATTCGGCCTTCAAAAATCTGAAAAAGTTTCTTCCGGGACCATACACTTTCGTCCTGGAAGCGACCCGCGAGGTTCCAGACCTGCTCTTGACCCGTCAGAAAACAGTCGGCATTAGAATCCCGGACAACCGGATCTGTCTTGACCTTGTTACGGCTCTTGGCAACCCGATTATAACCACCAGTGCCAACCTGTCGGGAGAGGAACCGGTCGGAGATCCGCATATTATCTCCGAGACATTCGGGGATCAGCTGGACTTCATACTAGATGGCGGTATTCTGGCAACTGATGTCAGTTCCGTCGTGAGCTTGATCAACGATAAACCGGAGGTTTTGCGGCTGGGACTGGGTGACGTTTCATGGTGCGTTTAATTGTTGCGGCTGCGGAGCTGACCAATGCGTAAACGTACAGTCCGAAACGGTATGCGTCTGGTAATGGCGGCTTTGATTCTCATCATTCTGGCCAGTTTTTATCATGGCAATCTGTCTGAACTATTTTCCCTGTCGATTGCATCCGAAAATCGTATTTACAGTTTGGGGATTTTCTGGGCAGCCGCGATAGGTGGCTATGGAGTCGTACTGGCGGCCTTCGGTTTAGTCCTGCCCCATGAAAAACGGGATGAGTCGGTTCGTATTTTACCGATATTTCTGTTGATAACGGGATTGATCCTGCTTTTCTTCTATCTGCTCGCATCGTCATTTAATACTCCAGCCGATTTTAAACAACAACGACTTCGTCCTGGTGAAACCATCACAATATAATTTCAAATAAGGTTGACCATGAAGACCATTAAAGAATTTTTCTCAGAAAATGACCTGTTTGCCAAGCATGCCGGTATAGAGTTGCTCGAAGTCGCTTCTGGTACGGCTAAAGCCAGCATGATGATCCAATCATACCATTTTAATGGTGCCAGAACGGTGCATGGCGGAGCGATCTTTACTCTGGCGGATTTTGTCTTTGCTGTAGCTTCAAATTCCCACGGCAGTTTGGCAATGGGGATTAACACCAGTATTTCGTTTGTGAAAGCCGCCACCGGCGGCGTCCTGTACGCCGAAGCCAGAGAGCAGGCTTCAAACAAAAAACTGGCATCATATCAAGTGAATGTTACCGATGAAACCGGAGAGATTGTTGCTCTTTTTCAGGGAATGGTTTATCGCAAAAACACTCCGATTATTAAAAGTTGAAACAGGCAGTTCTGCCGTGTATTCAGCATGTTACAGCTCTTATTTGCAATTATCTCTTCAATTTGGGTGTTTTATCAAAATAAACTTGACTTGTTTGGGTGAGGATTATAGTTTCAGAAGATGAATCAGTCACCTTCAGGAGGATAACACAATGTCAGATCAAACTTTATCACTTGATACACTTGCACTTCATGCGGGCCAAACGCCTGACTCTACCACTCTTTCCCGTGCTGTTCCGATCTACCAGACATCTTCTTACGTTTTTAAAAACTCTGACCATGCCGCGAATCTCTTCGGCCTCAAAGAGTTTGGCAATATTTACACCCGCCTGATGAACCCGACCACCGATGTTCTTGAAAAGCGCCTGGCTGCACTGGATGGCGGAGTTGCCGCTCTGGCCGTAGCTTCCGGTCAGGCAGCAATCACCTACGCAGTTCTGAACATTGCCAAGGCCGGCGATTCGATCATTTCCTCCAACTCGCTTTACGGCGGCACTTACAACCTGTTTCACTATACTTTGCCGAGGATGGGAATAGAGGTTACTTTCGTAGATACTTCCAATCCTGAGAATGTTCGCAAGGCCATAACCGCAAAGACCCGCCTTGTTTACACCGAGTCAGTCGGCAACCCTAAAAATAACGTCGATGATTTTGAAGCGATTGCCGCAATCGCCCATGAAGCCGGTTTGCCTTTCGTGGTTGATAACACTGTGACAACGCCGTTTTTATTCAGACCTCTTGATCATGGCGCCGATATTGTCGTCTATTCGCTCACAAAGTTCATTGGAGGTCATGGCACCAGCATTGGCGGTGCGGTTGTCGATGGCGGAAAGTTCCCGTGGGACAATGGCAAGTTTCCAGAATTCACGGAACCGGACCCATCCTATCACGGCCTTAAATTCTGGGAAGCCCTGGGCAATATCTCATACATCATCAGAATGAGGGTTTCACTATTACGGGATACCGGAGCCTGCATTTCTCCTTTTAACGCATTTCAGATAATCCAGGGATTGGAAACTCTGCATTTACGCATGCCGCGCCATGTTGAAAACGCCCGGACTGTTGCCAAATGGCTTGAATCCCACCCTTCAGTTTCCTGGGTTAATTTTCCGGGTCTTGCCAGTCACAAGGATCATGCAAATGCACTGAAATACCTTCCCAAAGGGGAGGGTGCCATCATCGGTTTCGGCATCAAGGGGGGACTGGAAGCTGGCAAAAAGTTTATCGACAGTGTAAAACTGCTTTCACATCTGGCTAACATCGGTGATGCCAAATCGTTGGTTATTCATCCGGCATCAACAACTCACCAGCAGCTTTCACCAGAAGAACAGATTGCTTCCGGTGTTACAGCCGATTTTATCAGGCTCTCAATCGGTATTGAAGGTGTGGATGATATTATTGCAGACATAAATCAGGCTCTGGAAGTCTCACAAAAATAGAAACTCACGCATTTATAAAGGTATCTATGGGCAACCCTTGTGGTTGCCCATATTTTTGTGTAATATTCGCGGAGATAGGATCAAACTTAAATTAATCTCTACATGAGGAGTTTCAGATATGTACTTACTGACAATTAAAACAAGCTTTGCGGCTGCACACAACCTGATTAATTACCATGGGGATTGTGAAAATCTGCACGGGCACAACTGGAAAGTTGATGTATCGGTAACAGCCCGCGAACTTGACAAATCGGGTCTTGGAATTGATTTCAAAATTTTGAAACGCGACGCGGGTGCCATAATAAATGAACTTGATCATAAATATCTGAACGAGAATCCGGCTTTTAAAGATGCATCTCCATCGTCGGAGTACATTGCCAAGTATTTGTATGATCGAATTTCAGAAAAGATGAACAATGATAATATCAAGGTCGAATCAATAACCGTTTGGGAATCTGATAACGCCTCCGCCCGTTACTATGAGTGAATCGATCTACATCAGCGAGCTGTTTTCATCCATTCAGGGGGAAGGAATTCTTGCCGGTCGGCGCCAGATTTTTGTAAGGTTGACCGAGTGCAACCTTGACTGCCTTTATTGCGACACCGAGTTCAAGAGATCTGACAATGGAAAAATTGAATCCAGGCCCGGTTCGTCTGAGTTAATCAATATCCCTCAACCAATGCCTTTGCAAAGGGTGGTCGATATAATAGCCGATTGGCATAAACAACTGCCGGGGGCGCATCATTCTATCAGTTTTACCGGTGGTGAACCTCTGCTGTATGCCGATTCTCTGGCCATGTTGATGCCGGAAGTTCGTAAAATATTGCCGATCCATCTTGAAACAAACGGGACCATGCAATTGGCGCTCAGCCAGATAAAACAGCATCTCGACTATGTCAGCATGGATATGAAGCTTCCATCCACTGCTGGTTGCACCGAACAGCTTTGGGATATACACTCCCTTTTTCTGCGTGAAGCCCAAGGATCTAATGTTTCTGTGAAGATTGTTATAGGAGATTTAACCGATCCGGATGAAATCAATAGGGTTTGTGAAATCATCTCAATGGTGGACAGAAATACACCCCTTTTCCTGCAGCCACTAACGTTGTGTGACGGCAGTATCGGCATAAAGGTTCATCATCTCTTAAAACTTCAGGAGTTGGCCTCCTCACGCTTGCCGGACGTCAGGGTTATTCCTCAGATGCATAAATTGCTGGGAGCTTTGTGATCATATCAGACATGACAATGCCGGAATTCGAGGCCGGGCTTGCTGCAACCAAAACAGTCTTGATTCCTTTCGGCTCTGTGGAGGAACATGGCCCGCACCTCCCGCTTTCTACCGACACTTTAGAAGCATATCAGGTTTGCGTTAAAGCCGCAGAACATGTCCCAATCTTTATAGCCCCGCCAATACACTACGGTAATTGCCGTTCCTCGTGCCGTCATCCTGGCACGATCTCGATATCCACAACCACTCTCAAGCTGCTTTTTACAGATATCGTAAAGTCCTTGCGCGAACAGGGGCTTCGGAATTTTATTGCAATCAGCGGCCATGCCGGTGGTGCCCACGGAATGGCTCTACAGGAGGCCGGGGAAGAGCTTATCACGCTTTACGAAGATATTTCGGTTGCAGTTGTAACCGAATTTGTTCTGGCTCGGGAGCGGGGGGAAAATCTGATTGAGACCCCCGGCGATTGTCATGCCGGAGAGATAGAAACATCAAGGATCATGCATTCCCATCCACATCTGGTAAAAGGCACGGCTCCCGCCGAATATCCTTCGTTCCCTGCAGGAATTCTGGTGCGGGACAAACGACGATACTGGCCAGGCGGTGTCTGGGGTGACCCTGGCAAGGCCTCTGCAGAAAAAGGCGCCCTCATTGAAGAAGCTGTAGTCGGTGGTTTACTGGATTTAATCCGGAATATTGAGGAGCATACTTACTAATGGCATCAAACATTATTCAAACAATCAGTCTGAAATCGGGGCTTTGTATCACTTTAAGCGATGAAACCCGGCATTATTTTGGCGGGTATTATCATGTCAGGATCCTGGCGCGGTGCAACGTACCGATCGTTAAGGATCATTTCGACAATGAATCAGAATTTCTGGATGCCTGTAATAAGCTCGGTGATTCAGTGCGCTTTGAGCGGCTTCTTGAGAAGATGGCTGTGCCTGAGTCGGATGTGGTTGCCGTTCGGGATCAGCTGCTTGAAGCATTCAACACCACCACGGTCGGCTACTTGTCATCGCCCGATTTTGAACGCAAGTTTGTAAGAACCGAATACAGAATCTTTAATGGCAAGCCTGCTAATATGTTTGCCGACAGGGTGTTTCAAGCATGACATCAACGATTGCCACGATTGACAAGCTTTCATACGGTGGCAGTGGAGTCTGCCGGATTGAAGGCAAGGTCTGTTTTGTACCGTTCAGTTGCCCTGGTGATCAGGTCAGTCTTCGTATGACAGTTCAGAAAAAGTCATATAGCACTGCTGAAATCATTGAGAACCTGCAACCATCATTGGATCGTGTCGAACCGCTATGCCCGATTTTCGGTTCATGCGGCGGTTGCAACTGGCAGCACGTAAAATATCAGGTTCAACTCGAGCAGAAACTCCAGATTTTTATCGAAACTCTTTGGCGCGGTGCCAGGGTGGAAGGTGATCGAGTCGGAGAAACGGCCGCTTCTCCGTTGCAGTATGGTTATCGCAGTCGAGTTCAATTCAAAGTGTCTTACAAAGGTGGAAAACTGTGCATCGGTTTTTACCGCACAGGTTCTCATGTCGTTGAAGACGCAGTTACTGGCTGTCCGATTGCGATGCCCAGGGTAAATGAGATTCTAAGTCGTTTCCGTTCGGCTCTCAAAAACTTTTCGGACCTCGAACATATTGAGCAGATCAGTGTGGATGTTGGCGAACATTTGGCGGTGGCGGTGATTCACTATACCGGCAACAGCATAAAATTGATCAAATCTTTTCTCGATAATAGTTCAGGAAACTTCGGTTCTTGCACCGGTCTGTTTCTTCAGCGTGGCAAAGATTCAAAACCTGAAATGATATGGGGCAACGCCAGAATCGACTATAGTATGCCGAACTCGGACAGTAATCTAAATCCGATTTTCCTTTCATACACCCCCGGAGGATTTGCACAGATAAACCAGTCACAAAATGTTGCCATCCTCTCCATCATCAGGCGATTTGCTGACTTCAAAACGACTGATCGTCTACTTGATCTGTATTGTGGTAATGGTAATTTTTCAATTCCCCTGTCTTTTGATGTCGCATCTGTATTCGGCATTGAAGGTTCAGCCAACTCTATTCAGTCTGCCCGCCGCAATAAGGAACACAATCTGGTATCCAATATCGAGTTTGAATGTTCCGACGTCAAAAAGGCTATTGAGCGCCTGCTTTTCGACAACCACTCGTTTGATGTTGTTCTGCTTGACCCTCCTCGAAACGGTGCCGGAGATGTTGTTTCCGATATTGCCCGCCTGAATCCAGCTAAAATAATCTACGTTTCTTGTGATCCCGGTACTCTAGCCAGGGATTGCGGCCAGCTTGAAACCCATGGTTACCGAGTTGTCGAATCGATACCATTGGATATGTTTCCTCAGACTTTCCACCTCGAAAGCGTCACATTGCTAATCAAAAAATAAGAAAGGTTATACAGTGAAAATACTATCTAAATTGTTTTCCAAGTCTCCTTTGGATTTACTTGCAAAGGGTGACCGCCATCTTGAATCCGAATCATTTTTCGACGCAAGGACATGTTATGAAGATGGCCTGCAACGTTGTTCAAATTCGGCTGAAGGTCAGGATTTAGCAGATAAATTGAAAAAGCGGATAGAAACCGCCAACTATAAATTGGCTGAGTTGAATCTGAGTGAAGCTGAGTTCGCGTTTACACGCGGTGAGATTAGAAAGGCAATTGATAACCTCGAACTTGTAAAAACACTGACTTATGATGCCATCATACGGGAAAAGGCGGAAGTTCTTATCCAACAGTGTTGTGCGACCGACGACAATCCCGAGGAACAGGCCAAAGCATCTGATTGCAGTTCATGCTCCCATGTATCTGGTTCAGATGGCTCTGATTCACCGCATTATGACGAATCTTTGCCACCTATGGAGTATTACGACCTCCTGATCAGGCAGCTCCCGATTGAACAGTATCTGCGCTATTCCGAGTTGGGCGAAGATTTTGCATGCGCATATATCGCAACTAGCCAGGACAGGCACGAAGAGGCTTTATCATACTTGGAGAAATGTGCCGGAATCACCGATCAGGATATTTATTACTGTGAAACCGGTAAAATACTTCATCGGTTAGGTAACGATCAGGACGCAGAACAACTTCTGCGTAAAGCGATTCAGGTCAATCGCAAAAACACTCTGTCCTGGTACAATCTAGCACTTTTGTTAATTGAAAGTGGCAGACTTGATGAATGTTTGCAGGTTCTTGATACTATGGTTGCCGAAGAGTATATGCCTGGAGAAGCAATGTTGATGCGTGCCGAAATCATGGAATCAACCGGGGATCATGAACGCGCTATCAACCAGTACACACAGCTTCTGACAACTCCGTATGCCCGCACTGCTGCGGAAAAGATGTACGGCATACTTCTTTTAACCGATCGACAAAATGATGCCGCTGTTATTTTTAAGAAATATCTTGGCAAATGTTGCCATTAGTTTGAACTTCAGTTTGCTTTTAACGCCGAATATGGCTATACATTGGAGGTCGTGATGAATAAATCGGAACTTGTAGAACAATTGGCCATTAAAAAAGACATCCCCAACAAACGCGCCGAAGAGATTGTAAACCTGATATTTTCCTCCATGACCGAAGCAATGATTAATGGGGACCGCATAGAAATACGCGGCCTGGGTAGTTTTGTTATTAAGGACTATGGCACTTATACGGGTAGAAACCCCAAAACCGGTGAACCGATCAAAGTGAGTCCAAAGAAGCTTCCTTTTTTTAAAGTCGGCAAGGAACTGAAAGAAATGGTTCTCGGCTGAATCTGTCTCAACACCTTATTAAATCACGACTACAAATGGAACCTGATTCATAATTTCTTTATGATAAATATCCTTATTGCCATCTTATTGTCCTGTTTGTTGCCGGTATCAGCATTTGCCAACCCTGGTCGGTCTGGTGCGAGCGGACTTATTGAAATGCCTACAGCTGAAACCCTGGATTCAGGAAATATCTGTGTAGGTTTGTGGTCTTGCTATGGGATAAACAACAGCTTAAACAAGAAAAGCTCTATGATAGTACCAGTATCAATAACAATGGGTATCGGTACTTTCTGGGAAGTTTACGGTGCGTACCCTAACATCATTTTTAACGGTGATGAAGATGCATCAGGGATCGGAACCCTTAATATCGGGACAAAACTTCGTTTTCTGGGTGACAGGTCATCCATTTTCAAAATGGCAGTTGACTTATCAGGTCAGAGACATGTTTCTGATAATCGTATAACTGATGGTGCCACTGACCTTTCCGGAAAACTGATAGCTTCGTATAATCAGGGCGACTTAGGATTACATGTTTCCGCAGGCTACTTAATACCGGGGGCGATACCAGGCGCCAAGATGGACGATGCAATCACGTTCGGGGCCGGTCTTGATTACATGCTTATGCCTCGCATGAAGTTGCTGGGTGAATTTATCGGAAATACTAAACGATACCTCGTTGAGGATAATCCGGCACTCAGCAGATTAAGTATCCATTCCGGCTACAGTATGGAAGTTTCCGCAGGAATTCAGTATTATCTATCTCCTCACCTTACAATTAACGCATCAGCAGGCACAGGCTTCGGCGATCATGATCCCGATATGAAGTTAGTTTTTGGCTTGAGTTCCTGTCAGGGAGTAGGTTCTTATGTAAAACCAATTCCTTCAGTAGGACGTAAACTGACTGTGAAAGACAAAACAAAAGAAGCACTTCAGCCGCTTAAAATCATTCCTATATCAAGCCTTCTTCTTAAAGCCTCCGCCGCCCAGTCTTCCCCTGTCAGCAAGATGGAGGTTGAAGTTGATCCGGACAGTGAAGAAGTTATTATCAAGCCATATGGTCAAATCACCATCTCCCCGCAACAGGCATCATCCAACCTTACTTCACCGGTCATTCCGGTAGAGATACCATTAAAGTCACGTGACGAGGAAATCTCCCTTCAGCCACAGAAAACACAAGACAGAGAAGCAAGTGCGATAGACTATACCATGAACCGCATTCGCGGGGTCACTCCACTGTACGGCGTTGATGTTAAAGGATCTCAGGTTTCCATCCCTGCGGCGACAGTGTTACCCGAGCGCATGGCGGTATACCGCAGATTCAGATTTCCTGATGTTACTTTTGATTTCGATCAATGGAATCTTTCTGATGAAGGAAAGAAGATGCTTTCCGAGGTAGCTGAACAGATCAGAAAAGACAAGAAGTGGCTCTACATTAAAATCGACGGGCATACCGACGGAATTGGATCACTTGCATACAATATGGATCTGTCTCTGAAACGGGCCATATCTGCAGCCACTTATCTGATCAGTCACGAAGGAGTGGACCCCTCAAAAATCTTCATTAAGGGATTAGGCAAGTCCAACCCGATTTCAGATAATGAAACTGCAGAAGGTCGCCGCAAAAACCGCCGCACAGAAATCCTGTTTCTGGTTTCCAAGGACGGCCAGTGATATGAATTCCTCCAAACTCTGGATATATACCGTTATTATCCTGCTGGCCGCCTCTTTCAGCAGTGTCTCTTCAGCTCAGAACACAGCGTTGGAAACATCAAGGGTGCTGGCAGTGATTCCGGTCAAAAGCAGAATTGACAAAAGCGTGTACGCGCAGTTTGATCGTTTGGTCCCGGAACTCAGGAAAATATCAAAAGATAATATCGTCAAACTTGAATGCAGTTATTCCGGTCGTACAGATCGCGAGCAGGATGTATTAAACGCATATCAAATTGCGGGAAAGATAGAACAATATTTACGTCTACAACATAAGCTTGAACTTGACCTCTGGATTACTATACAGTTAGGAAACATAAAGTCAAAGTCGTCGTCAATTCTTACAATTGCACTTTTTGCTGATGATGTTAAGCGGCTTGACTCCGTGCCGATTGAACCTAAAGGACCTGGTGTAAATTCAGCAACCGGGGAGAAACTATGAAAATTGCACTGTTGTTACTCTTTGGTCTAACTTTATTTATGTCCGGCTGCTCTTCCCTGACTATAATACCGGAACAGGTCATAAATGGCCGTGTAAACCAAGTTGACAATTCACTCACAATCACTGGCAAGCTGGCAGAAATCTCTGTCCGTATCGATGAATCTGGCATTAACGCCTATAACCTCGACAGCTTTGTTACAGCAATTAACATATCGATAAAAAATATTTCCGGTTCTGAGATCGCTTTTTCTAATGACTCTTTTGTTCTGGTGGACGAGGATGATCTGCAGTACTCGTTATTGACCCCGGATAATGTGAGAGAAATGTTGAAGAAAGATTCGTATTACTTAATGCCTTACCCTTACGTTGGTTTTTATTATCTGGAAGATTACCAGAAAACCAGTTTTTACAACCGCTCCAATTCATCTCTGCCTTATTACTACGAGCTTTACCCTCAGGACATTTACACGAAGGCACTTCCCATGGTTACTGTCATTCCTGGCATGAAGATCCAGGGATTGACATACTTCAAGTTTGATCCGGCAAATCACAGGAAATTCAAACTGCTTATTTTTGCCAAAGGCTCTCCAAAGTCATCACCTCCCGATTTTTTGTTTCCATTCAGGATATCCAAATAACATCATGAACTCCTTCGATATTTAAATGCATCTAGGTCTCTTGGAAGGTGCTTTAGGCGGCATTGGTCTATTTCTGTTAGGGATGAAACTGATGTCTGACGGAATACGTTCTGTGGCGGATGACCGTGTCAGAACTGTTGTGTCCAAGATTACTTCCAATCGTTATGTATCGTTTTTGTTTGGCATTTTTATGACACTTGCGGTCAGTTCTGGAAGTGCCGCGGTGATCTTTGCCGTGGGTCTTCTCAATGGCGGCGTATTAAACATATTTCAGGCACTATGCGTACTATCAGGAATATTGATTGGATCTTCACTTTACCTGCATTTACATCTTATCCCTTACAGTCTGTTTTCCGGCTTTTTTATCCTTGGTGGCTTCATAATCAAATATTTCTTCAGTAACAGGCGTCTTGTCCATTATGGAACTTTTTTGCTTGGAATAGGGCTGCTTTTTTTCGGTCTTTCACTCTTGGAAGGTAGTTATCGACCAATCGACCAGACCCATCCGCTTCATGGGCTATTGCAGGGGATGCTTTATAGATCGGCTTTTATGGCGACGCTGTTCGGTGCCATCGTCTCCTTTTTAGTCCAATCGTCACATTCTACAATAGCTATTATTGAATCTCTTGAAAAAAGCAATTCAATGACTCCTGCATTAGCTTTTGCCATGTCCTGTGGCAGCATGCTTGGAATATCCGCGATTGGTCTACTTGCTTCAGTTGGCGGCAAATACGTTGCCAGGCGTGTTGCCATGATTTTAGCATTAGTAACTTTGATCACCTGCATTCCTTTAATATTTTTTTCGCAAACAGGTGCGGAGATGTCAGTTGATATAGCTGCCATGTTTAATACTCTTGACCGTACAACTGTTCTATCTTGGGGCTATACTGTATCGAGCACATTTGCGGCTTTGGCCATTTTTCTAACGGCCGGCCCCTTCTCCCGGCTCATACGCAAATATGAAGTCAGTTCAAATGGTAAATCTGGTGGTATGCAACCAACCGCAGGGTATCTGGACAGACGGATTCTAACAACACCTCCAATTGCCCTTGAGCAGGCAAGGAAAGAAGTCCAGCGTATGGCTGCCGTTGCATCGCGGATGTACGCGGATGTACTTGCAATACTTAAAAACTATGATGCGAGACGTGTTGAAACCATTCGGCAGCACGAGCAACTTCTCGATTCACTCAACTCTGAAATCACCTCTTTTCTTGCGGCACTGTCGAAAAGTGCAAGCGGTCCTGATGTGATGTATGAAGTACCGGGACTCATTCAGATTGTTTCTGCCATGGAACATATTGGTGATGTCTGCGAGGATATTCTGGACTGTACACTGGATCGCAAAGCATCCGGAATTATCTTTTCTCAGGACGCTATGAATGACTTGATCGCCATTGCCGAACAGGTTGGGTACATCGTCGCTAAAACCGAGAAGTTTGTATCCTCCAGTGAAAACTTTAACCGGGACGATTTGCATCACATAAAAGCTCGCACTCGCCTGTTGCATGATCAGATCAAGGAGTCGCATTTCAGCAGGATCTGTTCTGGTGTTTGCCCACCAAGATCAGCCATGCTGTTTCAGGAAATGTCATCATCCTGCATGAGAATTGCGGAGTTATGCTGGAACATCATGGGTATCCAGCCCAGGAGAACCGAATAAAAATGAGATGTGCTGCCATTGACTTTGGTACAAATACTGCCCGTTTGTTAATTGGAGATTGTGAAGAGCGGAAACTTATCACTCTCCTGGTTGAACGCGAAGTCGTAAGGTTGGGTGGTGGCTTTTCCGATGACTACGGTCTGTCTAATGAGGCACAGAAGCGTGGCTTGGACTGTCTGAAAAGATTTTCGGCCATCATCCGGGAATATGGTGCCTGTTACATTAAAGCATCTGCTACCAGTGCGGTTAGAGATGCGGTGAATGGTGCAAGCTTTGTTGCCCAGGTAAAGCGTGAAACAGGTATTCAGCTGAAAGTCATAGATGGCGACCTCGAGGGGCGTTTGACACTTAACGGGGTATTTTCAGGAATAGATGTGATTCACGACGACATGATGGTGTTGGACGTTGGGGGAGGGAGCACCGAAATTACAATCTCTGAATATGGTGTTCCAAAATTTGTCCGCAGTCTGCCATTGGGTGTTGTAAGGCTTACAGAAGGTTTTGGTTCCAGCCAATCCATGTATGAGAGAATTGTTACAATCATTAATCAGCTTGAGTCTGAAATAGTATCAAATGGAATTAGTATAAAATCGGAGACCGAGTTGGTCTCCACTGCAGGCACGGCAACAACGCTTGCCGCAATTCAGATGAAAATGGATAAGTATGACTGCGGCCGTGTCAATAACTTCATTATCAGCAGGAAGGATGTTGGATTAATTTACGACATGTTGCTGCCAATGACACCCTCGGAGCGATTAACTGTTCCCGGACTCGAAAAGGGAAGGGAAGACCTCATAATTGCGGGCATTCTTATTACAATCCATGTTATGGATCGCTTTGGATTCAAACGCCTAAAAGTAAGCGATTACGGTTTGCTTGAGGGTTTGGCACTTTCCGCAGCAGAATCTGCAAATTCAGTCAATCTTTGTGATAATGCTCCAGGATCAGGCGAGCTTCTCGTTAATGCGAAATAATCTTGCCAACTGATAAAGCTTTCTTCATGCTTGACCTGTGTCTGTATTTGCGTTAGCTTCCTCTTTGAATTCGAGCAAGAGGAATTTAATATGCGAGTGATAGCCGGTCTCTGTCGAGGAAAGAAGCTGAAATCCCCACCGGGCATGACAACCCGCCCGACAGCCGACAGAGTCAAAGAGTCTTTGTTTAACATAATTTCAAATCAAATTAACTTTGATGGTTGTATTGTACTGGATATTTGTGCAGGCACTGGCAGCTTGGGAATCGAATCATTGAGTCGCGGCGCGTCCTCATGCACATTTATTGAAAAGGATATAACCGTATCGCAGATTCTGAAAACAAACCTTATCTGCTGCAAATTAGACCAGAAATCAAAAATTATGACTATGGAGTCACAAACTGCGCTGAAGTTACTGTCCAAACAGGGCCAGCACTTTGATCTGGTTTTTTTTGACCCGCCATACGAATCCGGTCTTTACGAACATATTGCCGGTCTGCTGGACCAACTCGGATTGCTTACTGAGCATTCTTTATTCATCGCTGAATGTTCCTCTCAGAACGTATTACCAAGCGCTTTTGGACAGCTTGTCAAGACCGACCGTCGTGTATACGGCGATACTGCTCTTGAATTTTTTACTCTGGAGGCAGTATGAAGAAAATCGCAGTGTACCCCGGATCTTTTGACCCGATTACATATGGCCATTTGGATATCATCAGACGCGGACTGACTATATTTGACGAAATAATAGTGGCGGTTGCCAATAACTCCCAAAAAAATGCATTATTTTCAACTGATGAGCGAGTGGAACTCATTCAGGATGTACTTAAAACCGAGGAGAGGGTCACTGTTGACACTTTCAGCGGACTTCTGATAGATTACGTTTCTTCTCGCGGTGCACATGTCATCATACGCGGGTTGAGAGCCATTTCTGATTTTGAATACGAATTTCAGATTGCCCAAATGAACAGCACAATCGGGCGGGAAGTTGAAACTCTGTTCATGATGACCTCCCTACAGTATGGATATCTTTCATCCTCAATAGTAAAAGAAGTCTGCTCTCTTAATGGTGACATTGATATGTTTGTGCCACCCGAGGTCAAGACAGCCTTAAAACTAAAGTATGGACTTGCATAATCCAGGAATTACATTTGCTGTAAAATAATTGCACCACAACTAACAGGAGGAAAGACAGATGAAACTTGCAGACCGCGTGAATAAGATTCAGCCCTCTCCTACACTGGCAATCGATGCCAAAGCCAAAGCTCTTAAAGCCCAAGGGGTTGACGTAATCGGTTTTGGCGCTGGAGAACCGGATTTTGATACACCTGCCAATATTTGCGAGGCTGGAAAAAAGGCCATTGATGCCGGTTTTACCCGCTACATGCCGGTAGGTGGAGCAGACGATCTTAAAGACGCTATTATCGCCAAGATGAAAAAAGATCATAATCTTGAGTACACTCGAGATGAAATTTCTGTCGCCTGCGGTGCTAAACATACTCTATACAATATCTCCCAGGCATTGATCCAGGAAGGTGACGAAGTTATAATACCCGCCCCCTACTGGGTTTCGTATCCTGATCAGGTTGTCCTTGCCGGCGGAACTCCTGTATTTATTGAAACCGGCGAAGAAACCGCTTTCAAAATCACTCCTGAGCAGCTTGAAAAATCCATCACACCAAATACCAAGGCACTCATCCTCAATTCACCTTGCAATCCGACCGGAACAAGTTACACAGAGGAAGAGTTGAAAGCCTTGGGACAGGTTTGCTTGAAATACAATTTCCTGATCATCTCCGACGATATTTATGAGCGTCTGATCTATGACGGCATTAAATTTGCGAACATCGTTCAAGTCGTACCGGAGCTAAAATCCCGCACAGTTGTAGTCAACGGTGTATCGAAGACTTATGCGATGACCGGATGGAGAATTGGCTACGCTTGCGGCCCTAAAGAGTTGATGTCAGCCATGACTAAAATGCAGTCCCAGTCTACCTCCAATGCAACCTCAATCGCTCAGAAAGCTTCTGTGGAAGCATTGAACGGTTCACAGGACGCAGTGGCAGCCATGTGCGTCGAGTTTGAAAAACGGCGTAGTTATATTGTTGAACGTTTGAATGCAATGTCCGGTGTCACCTGCTTTAAATCTACCGGTGCCTTCTACGTATTCCCCAACTTTTCGTGCGCTTACGGAAAAACAACTCCTCAAGGCAGCAAAATCAATAACTCAACTGACTTCGCAGCCTATTTGCTCGAAGACGCAAAAGTTGCCTTGGTACCAGGCGTCGCCTTCGGGGCTGACAAGTATGCCAGGCTTTCATACGCAATCAGCATGGAAAATATTAAAAAGGGAATGGATAGAATTGAAGAAGCAATAAATAACCTTAAATAACATGTCATGAATGAGGCGCTGAAAAGCGCCTCATTCTTTTTAAGAGAGTGGGGTGCAAATGATTACTCGAGACATGATAATTGCGGACATTATAACCAGGTCCCCTGAAACCCTTCCGGTATTCAAAAAATTCAATCTGGATTGTTATGAATGCCAAATATCCGACCTTGAAACACTTGAACACGGCGCAGGTGTTCATAAAGTTGATATTGACGACCTACTCGCTTCCCTGAACAGTGTACTTAAATAGACAACCTATCCGGAGTTACAGAAATGAATGACCTTGAACAATATACCCGTTATTTTTCAGCAGGGTTCAAGGTTGGTGTCGGCATACCATTGCCCAACGCTGAAGTATTCAGGGATTGGGCAATAATTTTTAAAATTGATGAAGATCTTGTTACTTTACAGCTTTCAAGAGATGTATTGCCTGTCGGAGTAAAACTGCGATACGGGCAGATTCTTGAATTACGTGGCGGGAAAGAAGGGTCCGGATACAGTTGCCGTGCAATCATAGTATCAGAAGGTGATTCACACGAACTACTGCTGCGCCTGATTGGCGAAATTGTTTCGGACGAACTTCGTGAGTATTACCGGATTGATGCTTTTCTGCCGATCAAGTACTACGTCAGCAGAGAGCAAAACATTGAAACTCTTCGTCATCAGTGGGAATTGCGCAGGGCTCATCGCCTGCAGATGGAACTGGAACAAAAGGAGCGGAGTTGGAACAGTGCACTGCTTTCACAAAATGCTGATCTCCCCAATGAGAAAATCCAGGGTGATAGGGAACTTGAAACGGTTGAAGGCGGAACGGACTCATGGGAGACCATTATCCCGCTGGCAGCAAATGTTAGTGGTGGTGGCCTTCGCTTGATAACCCATCAGGGCTTTGAAAACGGGGAATATGTCCTGCTTGAAATCCTGGTTCCTTCTCCCCGGAGAGTTGTTGATGTAATAGCACGTGTTATATTTGCCAACCGAAACCATGCAGCGGGTAACGATCAGGATTATTTCAATACAGGAATGCAGTTTGTGTATATCGGAGAACGAGAACGCGACGCCATAGTTAACCATATTTCAACTATTCAACTGAAGAGAATCCGCCAAATGAGGGAAAGATACCTGTTCCGCAGTGGGGATTTGGGTAGCGAATCAACTGTTTCAGGAATATTTAAGTTTAAATCATTAATAAAATGGGCTATGGCAGCGCTTATTGTAAGTTTAATATCCGTAACTTTGATTGAGTATTTCTGGCGTTACGCCCACAACCGTCCAAAAGGCGAGATTGAAACGATCTTTGAAGATGCGGTCCAAAAGTATAAGGATAAGATTCAAAAGTAATTCATGATTAGTTGTAATTGCTAAATACTTCCGGTAGATCCAAAGCCTCCGGTTCCACGCTCTGTTTCCATACTGAATTCGGAAACCACTTCCAATGCAACCTGTGTCACCGGGACAAACATCATCTGGCAGATACGCTCTCCCGGTTCGATGGTGTAGGGAACCGCACCGCGATTGAAAATGCCTATTCCAATCTCACCTTGATAGTCTGAATCAATTACGCCAACCGTATTTGCCAATACAATGCCATGTTTGATTCCAAGACCTGAACGCGGGACCAGAAGCGCCACTAAACCCGGGTCATGAATGTTTATGGCGATGCCGCTTGGGATAAGAACCGTTTCACCAGGGTGCACAGTTCTGGATTCAGTCAGGCATGCACGAAGGTCTACTGCGGCTGCGCCGTCAGTGGCATAACGTGGTAATGGTATGCTCGTCCCGATCAGCGGATTTATTATTTTGGTTTCAATTTTACGTTGGTTCATGTAAATTTCCCTGTCCTGTTACAGCAATTAATTTGAATTGCTACAATATCAGAATTAGCGTGAAAGACAACCATACGATTTAATGAAGTATCAATTTTGCAGATATAAAAAATGAACAAGGAGCAACATTTTATGAGGCAACGCGTTGTCAGCGGCATGAGGCCGAGCGGCAGATTACATATCGGTCATTACCACGGGGTGCTGGAAAACTGGGTAAAAATGCAGGATTCCTATGATTGTTTCTTCTTTGTTGCCGACTGGCATTCATTGACTACTGAGTACGCCGATACCTCCGGAATTGCAGAAAGTACCCGTGAAATGGTGCTTGATTGGGTCGCTTTTGGACTTGATCCGTCCAATTGCGTTGTCTTTCGACAAAGCCTTGTACCGCACCATTCCGAGCTGAATCTGATTCTGTCAATGATCACTCCGGTTTCATGGCTCGAACGTAATCCTACTTACAAAGAAATGCTGGACAACATTGAACAGCGCGATCTCTCTACCTTCGGTTTTCTGGGCTATCCGGTTTTGATGGCTGCCGATATCATTCTCTATAAGGCGACCAGAGTTCCAGTCGGACATGATCAGCTTCCACACTTGGAAATAACGAGAGAGATTGCCAGGCGCTTCAATCATCTTTACGAAAGCGTATTCCCTGAGCCAGAGGCATTGCTGACTGAAACACCCAAATTGCTAGGCCTGGATGGCCGTAAAATGAGCAAGTCCTACGGTAACTCGATCTACCTTTCCGATAGCGCCGAAGAGACCAGTAAAAAGGTCTTGTCGATGATGACCGATCCGGCCCGGGTTCGACGAACTGACCCTGGCGACCCGGATGTCTGCGTTGCCTTTAATCTGCATCGTATCTACGTGCCGCAGGAAAAACTGGATGAGATCATACCCGCCTGCCGCAACGCTTCCATCGGTTGTGTAGATTGCAAACGAATTCTGGTCAGCTGTATGAACGAGAAATTGGCTCCGTGTCGTGCCAAACGGCAAGAACTGGCCGTTAACCCCGCTTTTGTTGATGACCTGCTGCGCGAAGGTAGCCAGAGGGCATCCCTGATTTCCGATGCTGTCATGAATGAAGTCCGGGCCGCTTTGAAATTCTGATATGACCCGCTCTGAAACACATCTGTCGTCTGTGGAAAGTACCCCATTGCTGGACGGTTTTCACGAGCAGTACAGCGTCCATCTGGACAAGTTTGATGGACCGCTTGACCTGCTGCTGCACCTTATTAAGAAAAATGAACTGGATATTTACGATATTTCAATTGCGGTGATAACCCGTCAGTACCTGGATTACATCAAATTGATGAAAGAACTTAACCTGGAAATTGCAGGTGATTTTCTGGTTATGGCTGCGACGCTACTACAAATAAAATCCCGTCAACTACTCCCCCAGGACGAACTGGAAGAAACGGATGATGTTGAAAACGACCCAAGAGCAGAACTGGTTCGCCGCCTGCTTGAGTACCAGCAGTACAAGGAAGCCGGTATGGTAATCGGCGCCCGGGCACTTCTCGGACGGGATGTTTTTGGGCGTGTAGCATCCGAACCGATGCTTGAAGCTGCCCAGAACGAAGAGGGTCCGCTTGAAGTAAGCCTTTTTGATCTTGTTGATGCTTTCCGTGCACTGTTAGTGCGTATTCCGGCCGAGAGTTTCCATGAAGTTGCACCGGGCGACTCGCTCAGCATTGCCGACTGCATCAACGAGATATTGTCCATTTTACAGGAAAAAGAGACTATCCAGTTTGATGATCTCGTTCGTGAAGAATTTACGCGGGAACGGGTAATAGTTACTTTTCTGGCGTTGCTGGAACTCTCCCGCCTTAAACTGATACGTATTTTTCAAGGCAGCGAACATGGATCGATCTGGTTTATTCCTGCGGTAGCTTCGACTCAATTGGAAGAGTAACACATTTATGTCACATGAATTATCCGCCATTATAGAAAGCATTATCTTTACGGCTGAATCTCCCATCTCAACAGATCGAATCTGCGATCTGTTGAACGAGTTTGATCGAGATGATGTGCGATCGGCCCTGGCGGAGCTGGTCGAATTCTATGAAAACCGGGGAGGGGGATTTGAACTGGCTGCAGTGGCTGGCGGCTGGCAGCTCAGAACACGACCCGCCTTTCAGACTTATGTGACACGCCAGATCAGGGCCAAATCGTCCAAGTTTTCCCAATCTTCACTGGAAACACTGGCAATCATTGCCTACCGACAACCGATCACCCGAGCTGAAATTGAGCACCTGCGCGGAGTCGACTGTGGAGGTGTTCTCAAGTCACTGCTTGATAAACGGCTGGTCAAGATACTTGGAAAAAAAGACATTCCAGGGCGACCTTTAATTTACGGTACATCAAAAGAATTCTTAGAGATATTCGGGCTTAAGGACCTAAAAAGTCTTCCAACACTTAAAGAAATACAAGCGCTTGAGGAGATACCGCAATACGAGCGCCAGGATGAGTTGCCGTTGGGTCAGGATAATCCTGTTCCGGTGGAGAGTGATTTACCGTTTGAGTAGTTAAAATTAGTACTTCAAACTGGAGGTTCTCATGCAACGTCAACCGGTTGTGGCAGGTCAGTTTTACCCCGGAAACATTCAGCAACTTAAATCAACCCTGGCCGACCTAATTCCCGACAATAGTTCAAAACAGCATGTATACGGCATTATTTCACCCCATGCCGGCTATGTCTATTCCGGTGCAATTGCTGGCCAGGTTTACTCTCAAATAGAAATCCCTCGAACAGTTTTGATTATCGGCCCCAACCATACTGGATCCGGAGTTCCGGCGGCCCTTTATCCTGATGGTGAATGGCTGACACCCCTTGGAACAATGCCGGTCAATTCCCGCCTCAACGCACTGTTGCTGCAGCAAATTGATTACCTGCAGTTCGACAGTGTGGCTCACCGGAACGAACATTCACTTGAAGTCCAGGTTCCATTTATCCAGTACCTGCGTCCTGATGTTTCAATATCGGCAATCTGCGTAGGACATGGCGATTACTCTGCCTTGAGTGAAATCGGGAAGGGAGTTGCCGAGGCGATTCGTGAATACGGCGAACCTGTACTGATCGTCGCCAGTTCTGACATGACCCATTATGAATCAGCTGATACAGCCAGACACAAGGATAGTCTGGCGCTGGAGAAGGTCTTGTCATTTGACGCAAAAGGCTTGTTGGATATCTGTCGCAGCCAGCAGATCACGATGTGCGGAGTAGCACCTTCAGCCGTCATGATTGTGGCAGCCGGTGAACTTGGGGCTACTGCTGCGGAAGTGGTTGCTTACGGTAACAGCGGGGATGTAACCGGAGATAAACGACAGGTGGTTGGTTATGCTTCAGTAGTTGTCTACTGAAATAATGCTGCTGACACGACATAAAAGGCTCCCAGAATCGGGAGCCTTTTTTGTTATTCGAATATAATCCTCTTTATCTGCTACTTTGAGATTTTGGCACGTATCGCTTCGACAACATAATAGGCATCGTTGATGGCGGTGTAGATCAGATTAGGGTGCTTCTCCTCGACTATGGAACCCTCGGTAATCTTCATGTAGGACGGTGAAATTGCTCCCCCGATAACATAGACACCTTTTCGAGTGGATTCAAACTCGGAGGACAGAAGAACCAGCCGTTCGCCTTCCTTTGCGATTTTGCAAACTCCGGCCGCACAGGCAATCGACTGGATGCCGAGTTTGTCAAAAATCGGAACCGGCCCTTGTGAACCGATACAGGCGATTACGTTCTGCATCGGGAAACTCAGGGCATGATACAAGTCGATTCCATCGGTCTGCTTGAACTCGTTAATTCGAATAACCAACCGGTCAACACCTTCGTCATCGACTTCGCCGATGCGCGGCTGCGCTCCAGGCAATAGCCTGATATTCCCGCCCAGCAGGATCTCTTCACCCAGACGCTGTGCGGTCTCTTTATTAACGTCGAAAGTCTCCGCCTTGTGCGCCCAATAAACCGGCTGAGTGTCATGCACCTCGCGTTTGGCCTTGAGGATGTTAATGATCACGTCGGCAGCTGTGTTGCCGCCACCTATCACCAGAGTTTTTATGCCGATATACTTGCTGGCATCGTCAACATTCTTTGCCACCATCTTGGCATCGCCATAAACAGACAGCTCGCGTGGTATGTTGCTGCCGAATGACAGAACTACTTTTTTGCCTTTAAAACGCCCCTTGGATGTGACAACCGTCAAACCATCCCGTTCGTCTTTAATGTCCTCAAAGGCCACCTCGGTCTGGACGTTCAGATTTTCATGCTGCACAAAGTGCTGTACGTACTGCAGATAGCTCTCGACAGTGACAGGTTTGTCAGGCGGTCTCAGCTCTTCAACCATGAAAGGCTCAGGAGCATCCTTGGGCTTGGACGCATATACCAGCTTTCCTTCCGGATAGGTATTGGCAATGCCCTGAAATATGGCCTTACCTGATTCCAGTACGAGATAGGAAAGACCGTTTTTATGGCAAAGATAGGCGGTGGAAAGTCCTGCCGGGCCGCCACCGATAATAAGAACGTCGTAAGTGGTGTTGCTCATAATTGAATCCTTTAAAAACTAATTTAAGTTTTGGCAACCTGTAACCAATCGAACAATATCATTTAACATCTTAAAGATAAAGTATTAGTGAATCTGTGAATTCAGTTGATGCAGCCAAGCCCGGACAGACGTTCGGCCAGACAGCGAATATGCCTGTCATCTGTGCCGCAGCAGCCGCCCAGCAATTTCATTCCGAAATCCTGATAAAGTGCGGCGACCGTCTGTCCGAAAAGCGCCGGTTCTTCCTCTGCCAGCTCGGTGCTGTTATCCAGCTCTTCCGGGCTGAGTGCTGATGTATTGGCAAGCAGGCCGATAATGCGTTCACGCACCAGCGACAAAGCGTTAGATTCATGAAGCATAGCCTTACGAAACACCGAAGCATGAGTGCAGTTCACCAGATAAGCCAGCGGGCGAGGGGAGGTGGCTGCGTCAATGGCTGCAATGGCGGTAGCCAGCGGCGTACCGTCCAGCAACGTTCCACCGGGACGAACAAGTACACTGATCATATACGGTTGCCCGGTCGCGGCCAAAGCCTGGGCCAGACCGGTCGCTTCACTGAGGGCCGGAAGCGTGGCGGCCAATAAAAAATCTACTCCGGAAGATGCCAGGGCGTCGGCCTGCCAACGATGAAATTCACGAGCTGCATCAGTAGTCATTGCTTCGGCGGGGTTGTAGGCGTCACCCCGGCAACTCATCAATCCGCAGATCACAACCTTCTGGCCATAATCACCGTACTCGCGCCGCAGTCCGTCCAGGAAACGGGCATTGTCTCCGTTCAAGTCACGACCGGTCAGTCCTGCGGAATCGATCCGTTCCCTGCTTGCTCGCCAGGTTGGAGTGGAAAGCATCATCGGCATGTTGAATTGTCGGCCGATCTCCAAATATTCCCGGCAGATCTTAGCCAAGGCGTTCAGACCGGTCGGCTGGTAAATCAGCGCCGAATTCACAACATGGGGATCCAGGACAATGTCCGGGTTGCGGCGCAGCCGCTCGATGACCGCCCCCTCACCAAGAATGACCGGTGATGAGGCCAGCAGATCTGGAAAAGACATTTTAGTCATATTGCTCATCTTAGTACCTCAAAACTTTGGCGAAGAACTTTTGCACGAGTAGTTCGCGGGGCTTTTCAAAAATATCGGTCGCGGGCCCACTTTCCACAACCTGTCCGTTAGCCAGAAACAGGCACTGGTCGGCCATTTGACGGGCAAAGCCCATATTGTGAGTAACAATGATCAAGTCGCGCCCTTCACTGCGCAGTTCAGCTATGAAATCCAGTACTTCGGATGTCATTTCCGGATCGAGGGCCGAGGTTGGTTCATCGAACAGCAGAAAGCGTGGCTTGATCGCGACCGCCCTGGCTATGGCAACCCTCTGCTGCTGGCCGCCCGACAGTTGTGCCGGTCGCTTGTGGCCATGGGACTGCAATTGAAAACGCTGAAGGAGCTGATCAGCGTATGATTCCGCTTCCGTACGGCCATAACCATGAACCCGCTCCAGTGGAAGCACGATGTTCTCAAGTGCTGTCAAATGTGGAAACAGGTTGAACGACTGAAATACGGTTCCAATACTGCAACGGTGGCGGCGCAAACCATCTTCGCCAGAAGGGAGCGGATCACCGTTTATATAAACCGTTCCACAATCAGGAACCTCCAATCCGGCAATAATCCTTAACAAGGTTGATTTGCCGCCGCCCGATGGGCCAACCAGCGCCAACGCATGGAATTCCCGGAGCGTCGCATTAACTCCATTAAGGGCGGACTGGCCACCATACGATTTATGGATATCAATCAACTCAAGTTGCATAATAGAAACGCTTCTCCAATTGGCGCGATATCAGCGAAATCGGCAAGGTCAACAACAGGTAGCCGAGCGCCAGTGGCAGGTAACTCTCAAGAGTACTATAGGTAAATGAATTTACTTCCTGGGCATTAAGAGTGAACTCGCTGACAGCGATAATGGATAGCAGTGACGAGTCTTTGATCAAAGAGGCGAACTGGCCGGCCAAAGGCGGCAGAACCCGTCGTACAACCTGCGGAAAAATCACATGCCGGTAAACCTGCGATCGAGTCAGACCGATGGCCCGGGCTGACTCGATCTGTGATTCGCTGATGCTCTCAATCCCGGCCCGCACAATTTCGCAGATGTAGGCGCCGGCAAAACAGGCCATGGTCAACACGCCCACCAGGTAACGGTTGGAAACTCCGAAAGCATCCGCCACTACATAGAAGAAGACTAGAATCTGAACCAGCAGAGGGGTGCCACGGATCAGCTCGACATAAAGCTTTCCAAGGTAGCGGACCGGCAGAACCCTGGAACGCTGGGCAATGGCAAAAAAAAGTCCGATTAACAAGGAGAGGATCAAAGCCGCCGCTGACACCAGCACAGTCACCAACCACCCCTGAATAAACTTCATCCGGTAATCCCAGATGGCCTCCCAGTTCCAGCCGTATTGTAAACGTGCAAAGGCGAAACTGAACAGTCCCGCCACCAGCAGCGTTACTACTACCCAGGAAATAATACGGGCGGCAATGGAGAGCGGCCGCCCGTCAGATGGTATTATTAAGTAATTCATTGGTAGCGCTTGGGTTACAGGAAAAAAGTGTAGCCAAGACGCTTAAACTCCCCTTTCATATCCTTCAGGTATGCATCACCCAGTCGCTCGAAACCACCTTTGGAACGATAATCACGGATGAATGCATTGACTTTTGCTTTCAGGTCATTGTTGCCCTTGCGGATGCCGATAGCCCACGATTCCTGCTGAAATGGCGTCAGAATTGCCTTGGTGGTTTCTTTGTTGCGCTGCCAGTTCTGGTAGGTGGACATCTGGTCGTAGATAAAGGCATCGGCCTTCCCCTGTACTACTTCAAGCACTGCTGCGGCTTCCTTGTCCAGCACCAGTAGCCGGGCTTTTTTCAATTTGTTAGTGGCATAGAGATGGCCGGTAGTTCCTTTTTTCACTGCAATGGTTTTATCATCACGATCCAAGTCGGCAATCGACTTGACAGTGGAATCCTTCTGCAAAAGCAGGCAAAGACCGGTTTGCAGATACGGGTCAGAGAAGTCGATTGATTTGGTGCGTTCAGCAGTGGCGGTCATGGAAGATATGATCAAATCAATCTTGCCGGTTTTCAGCGCAGGAATCAGGCCATCAAAACTCATATTCTGGATTACTACCGGCCTGCCAAGAGCCTTGCCCAACTCGTTGGCAAGTTCAACGCTAACTCCGCTCGGCTTGCCCGACGTATCAGTCATTTCAAATGGCGGGTACGCCAATTCCATACCCACCACCAACGACTTCTGCGCGGCAGCCTGAGCCACCGTCATGCCGACTAACAGAAGAATAAACGACATGCAAATAACCCGACTCCATGCAAACATTTGTTTCATTTTCCCCTCCTCGGATCTGATCACGGTTTTGAGCCATATTTAACAAACGTATGTACGAGGTTTGTTACGCACTACTGGATTGCTACCGAGCTAATGACCACGTTTACGCCAGAGATCGGAGAGCCATTTAAACCTATAACAGTGGCACCTGAGGCTATACTGAAATCCGCTGGTGTCGGGAAATTACCGGCAGCGATACTGAATGTTGCAGTGGCAAACTCACCGGTACTAATCCCACTTGCATTAATCAAAGCCAGGGACACCTGACCACTGGTACCGGTATTAGCGGCAAATAGCGAGCTCGCCCCGATCCCAGAAGCGACCACGTTACTAGTCCCAATTGACAATCCCTTGCCTGTGGAATAAACCAATACCGCCTGGATCCCACCAACCAAAACACTCGCGGGCAGAGGGCCCTGGGTCGCGATCGTCACAACAGCTGTTGCGGGGTTAGGGATAAACGACACGCTTATAGTATGATTGACCGTCACATTGGTGAAGGAGAAGGTAGTAATGCTGCCCTGGGAGACACCGTCAACCAGAACATCTGATACACTAAAGCCTGTGTTTGGTGTAATGGTAAAGATTTGGTTGGAACCGGTTGCCACCGCAACTACACCGGACGGACTGATGTTGCCTCCTGCACCCGCGGATGCATTAATTGTCAGTTGGGTTATTGCGGATTGTTGTACACCGCCACCTCCACTTCCTCCACCACAACCGCATAACACCAGTAGCGCAACAAAAAATATCCGACTTAACAAGTTCATGATTTTCATAACAGCTCCCTTAGTGCTCTCTTTGTTAGTGGAATTATGCTTTGATTATATTTTTCATGTGACGCTTTTCGCTACCAATTGAAATTAAGCGTTATTTTGAAGAAAGGGACATCATCCATGCGCTGATCGGAACGGATTGTGTCATAGAACTCAAACTTTCGTTCAAAGGCGTAACCGACAGAGCTTGAGAGTTTGATTGTGGGGATTGGAAGATAGTTAACTCCGGCCATGGCTTTGTAATCCACATATTTTATGGCTTTTGCACCCAGCGATTTATCCTTTAATTCATATTCATCACTTGCAAAATCACCTGCCACAAAAAGCTGGATTTCACGTGAAGCAATATAGGTAATTCCTGGCCGAGGTGCTATGGCATCAAACTTCCAATACTGGTTCGGTTGATACCTGAAACCCAAGGCCGGTATGAACTGAGTCGAACGATACCCGAAGCGGTAAATGAATCCGCCTACCAAGGATAATCCATTATTAAAGCTGTAACCGCCCAATGCCAAAGTCGGCATCCGCAGGTCATCCTCTCCAAGATCTTCGAAATCACTATAAAATCCGGGACTCAGCTTCAAACTGGCAAAAGCTTTGTTGTTGAACCGGTAAGTTGCTCCAGCCTCAACAAAAAGAGAGTGCAGATCGTGTGGTAGGCCAGCAGATAGGGATGAGTCTATTTCTTTAAGCCCGTACCCACCTCCCAGAGTCATTGTCAATCGATCATTCAGCTTGATATCACGGGTAACTTTTAGGCGTAGGTCAGTAATATCAACGTCAGCTGTACTATTACGGAGATTAGCTGAAAACAGATGGACCATTGATAGATGGGTATCCCAATCCGAAGATTTGTCTTTGTTATTCCCGCCAACGTTAACATTTTCACCAACAGGATCGGTAGCCTGACAAGTTGAAGTGACGAAAATCGAAACGAGTAAAATTGTTACCAAAGTGAGACAGGACTTCATAACAAACTCCTCTTCCTGATTCAAAAGCAGCAGTATTTCGAGAGACGTATATCTGTCAGGGCATGGTTTCTCTTAAGCTGCAACAATAACATCCTGCTCAAGTCATCGTCAAAGCAATATTTGTAGATTTTAAGAGGGCTTGGTGATTCTCTGTGAAGTAATAATCTGATATGGAAAACTGGACGAATATCCACGACTAGGGTAGGGTAGCAACCAAGAAAGAGAGAGTTTAATGTCAGCTACAGTATTTTCTGCACTTCACATAAAACCGGCCATGCTCAAAAATCTGGCTTCACTTGGATATTCTGAGATGACCCCGATTCAATCCCACACTTTGCCTCTGATTCTGTCGGGTAAGGATGTAATAGCAAAGGCCAAGACCGGCAGTGGAAAAACCGCCGCCTTTGGAATTGGCTTATTGACTAACATGGAAATAAACAGCCTGCGTGTTCAGGCACTCGTGCTCTGCCCAACTCGTGAACTGGCCGACCAGGTCGGCAAGGAGTTGCGGCGGCTGGCACGTTTTACTGACAACATCAAAATACTGATGCTCTGTGGTGGAGTTCCTTTCGGACCCCAGTTGAGTTCGTTGGAGCATGGCGTTCATGTTGTAGTCGGAACTCCCGGCCGGCTTCTTGATCATTTGCGGAGGGGAAGCCTGAATCTGAGCAGCCTGCGGACTCTGGTTCTGGACGAAGCCGACCGGATGCTTGACATGGGATTCCAGGAAGAGATCACTGCCGTGATTGAGGCCACGCCGAAAAAGAGACAGACCCTGCTTTTTTCTGCCACTTATCCGGCGGCGATTAACACTATGAGTGAGGATATTCAGCGTGAACCGGTCGAGATCAGTGTTGATGAAACCCACGATGAATCTGCAATCAAGCAGATGCTCTTTGAAGTGGACAACGATGAACGTATCGAAGCAGTGGCTTTGATCCTTGGGCATTATCGGCCCGAATCGACTCTCATATTTTGCAACACCAAGATTGATTGCCAGAACGTAGCCAATGCTCTGGTCAAACGCGGCTTTTCGGCACTGCCGATTCATGGCGATCTGGAGCAGCGTGAACGAGATCAGGTACTTGTGCGTTTTGCAAACAAAAGTGCCTCAATTCTGGTAGGCACCGATGTGGCCGCCCGTGGCCTGGACATCAAGGAACTTTCGGCTGTGATTAATTATGAGCTATCCCGCGATCCTGAAGTTCATATCCATCGCATCGGGCGTACCGGACGTGCCGGGGATCAGGGGTTGGCAATAAGCCTGTTTGCCGCGCACGAATCACGTCGAATATCGGCGATTGAAGATACTCTCGACAACAGCATTCCAAGAATAAACCTGTCAGCTCTTTCGTCTGCTACGGGCAAGCCTTTGGCACCACCCATGATAACGCTTTGCATCGATGGCGGACGGAAAAACAAACTGCGTCCTGGCGACATCCTGGGTGCATTGACCGGTGAGGGGGGGATTGCTGGGAGCGAGGTCGGCAAGATTGATGTCCACGAGTTTTACACGTACGTGGCCATTGTATCAGCCAGCTCAGAATTGGCACTGGCCTGCCTGAATGGCAACAAGATTAAAGGGCGATTCTATAAGATTCGCAGGATATGTTGAGGAATATTAAGATTTTCTTGAGATATTGTTTTGTTGGAGTACAATAACAGAAAAGATAAAAAGGGGGTTGTTATGGAAGACAGAGATAACAAATTGGCAGCGGCAGCGTTGTTAATCGTTGCTGGTGGGGTCATAGGGGCTGGGGTTGCTCTTATTTTCGCTCCGCAGTCTGGTAAAAAAACCAGAAAGGATTTTGCCCGTTATTCTAAGAAGGTTCGCAATCGGGCTGATGAAACGGTAGACGACCTTGCCTCAAATGTCAGCAATCTGGTTGAAGCAATTGGTGACAAGACTGATGAACTGGTCGAGAAGGGAAAGGATGTTGCGGGCAGCGCTCGAAAAGACCTGATTCGTCTGATTGAGGAAGGAGCTGCAAAGCTTGAAAAATTCAGGACTATTCTGAGCAGAATGGGGTAAATTCAGGGTGCCGTTTTCGGTGAGTGAGGTGTCGCAGTGGTGGCCGGTTGAACGCTGTTCAACTGATCCTTCGGCGCCGTTTCCTTGGGCGTTGAATCCTTGTGAGGCTGTTCCTTCGGGGCGGCCTCATTGTTTTTCGGATCTTTTGTTTTGAATTCTTCTTTATCGGAAGACAGCAAACTGATGTCACCATAGTAACCGACTGCACTTTCATGGCTGTTATCGCTGTCGGTCATAATTGCAACGGCACCCAGTTTGGGCGCCTCTTCACCAAAGGCAGCACGGTAGTCTTCGTAATAGTTCCGTTTGTGGGAAGTCCACTGCCCTGCCAGCTCTTCTCCAGAATCGACTGCAATCATGACGGCGTTGCTGGAATAGGGGCTGCGCAGTATTTCTCCTTTGTGCATGACGTTGCCCCAGACATACTCAATCGCCCTGGTACGGGAAAAGAGCCCACGAGAGAACACAACATAAACGCGCGCGGCGAAATCATGCCCCTCCTTAACCCGTTCATTTCCTTTCTTGACTGTATGATCGATTTTCCAGGACCACTTAATGAACGGATACGTCTTAGAATCAACTTCCATTTTGTGGATAAGTCCGGATGCCGAGTTATTACTTTTTGCCATCAGGATTTTTTTCCCGTTCTTTTGCAAAAATGAATAACTGGTTTTATTGGAATTCCAGATAGTTTGTTCTTTCCAACCGGTAAGGTCGCCATTTTCGAAATTTCCGACATGAAGTTCTTGTTGTGCGGCAGTTGCGCCGGTCAGGGAGAACAACAATGCAAAGATGCCGATAGTTAGATAAATTTTCACGCAGGATTTACCGGGTTGTTCGAATCGAGTGATATACAGTTCAGACCATATGCCGGTATGAGTCTGTTGAAATATTCGATAGTTTGGAAACGCTCCGATGGTTGCGGATTGATTTTGGAGCTATAACGACTGATATAGAAAAGATAGCGAATACCGAAGCGCTCAGCGGTTGCAAGATTTGTTTCACTGTCTTCACCAAGCAGCGTAGTTTCGGGAAGATAGTCGATGAAGTTCTGCAGTTTACCCCAGAAGCGGTCATCCTCCTTTGGGAGGCCGACCTGATGGGCTGAAATAATACCATCGAAATACGATCCAATACGGGTTGTCCTCATCTTCAGATCCAGCGTTTTTGAATGCGCGTTGGTAACCAGCCAAACCGATTTATGGTGGTGTTTCAGAAATAATAAAAAATCAATTACGTGCGGATGCACGGCAATCAAATGCTCGATCTCCATTTTGAGCATTGGAATATCCAGTCTGAGGCGGTCGGACCAATAATCCAGATCGGTCCAGTTAAGCGTATTTTCCTGGGAACGGAACAAGTCGTAAAGATATTTTTTTGCATGCTCAAGCGATGTGCGATTTTGGGCTGCCCAGCGGTGAGGTACATGTTCCAGCCAGAAGTGGTCGTCAAAATGGCGGTCCAGGATTGTCCCATCCATATCCAGCAGTACGGTCTCTATGCTGTTCCAGTCAACAATCATGTATTGGTCTCTTTTGTTGTTCTTTAAATTATTTCAAACAATACTTCTGCCGCTTTGATTTTGTCAAGACCGCAAACACGGCCAACTACGGATAAAAAGCTAATTCTATTGACTTTACAGTCTGTTATTGCGTATAAAGATTAGTTCTTATGATTGATAAACTTATATACATGGAAACCTTTGGCTGCCAGATGAATGTGAATGATTCGGAACGGATCATCACCATGCTGGGAGACCTGGGATACGCTGCCACCAACGAGCCGTCAGCTGCCGACATGATCCTGCTCAACACATGCAGCGTTCGTGGCGGTGCCGAGGAGAAGGTTTATAAGCGCCTTCAGAACCTAAAAATATACAAGCGTGACGGAAAATCGCAGATAATCGGCGTCGGCGGTTGTGTTGCCCAGCAAGAGGGGGAGGAACTTTTAAAAAAATTCCCTTTTCTTGATCTGGTATTCGGCACACATAACCTGCATTTGCTGCCTGACATGGTAAGGGGAGCAGAGCAGGGTGAGCGACGCTCGGAAACGGCATTCATTGATAATGAGCAACGGCTCGACCTGTTCCCCTCAATCAAGGGGAAATCCCGTCTTTCTCGCTTCGTGACAGTAATGCAGGGGTGTGACAACTTCTGTTCCTACTGTATTGTCCCGTATGTTCGAGGTCGTGAGATCAGTCGCCGTTCCTCGGATATCCTGACAGAAGTCAGCCAGTTAGCTGATGAGGGGGTCAGGGAGATAGTACTGCTTGGTCAGAACGTGAATTCCTACGGCCTCAAAGTAGACAGCGAGCCTACCTTTGCTGAATTGATCCGACAAGTCGCCGAAGTTCAAGGTATAGAGCGGATTCGCTTTACCACCTCGCATCCCAAGGATATGTCAGATGATCTGATTGCCTGTTTCAGTGACGTAACCAAGCTGTGCGGACAGATACACCTGCCGGCCCAATCAGGGAGTGATGCGGTTTTACAACGAATGAAGCGGGTCTACAATCGTGAATCTTATCTGGAAAAGGTTCGCAAGCTTAAGGCGGTCCGACCTGGGATTGTTTTCACCGGTGATATCATTGTCGGTTTTCCGGGTGAGACTGATGAAGACTTCGAAAAGACTTTATCGCTGATTGAGGAGGTGCGCTATATCGACCTCTTCACTTTTGTTTATTCTCCCCGACCCGGCACAAAGGCGGCTGAGTTCCCGGAAGAAATGACTCGCAGCCAGAAAATGGCCAGATTGGACCGCCTGATGGCTCTCCAGAAACAAATCAACCTTGAAATATGCAACGAATATATCGGCGGCCTTCAGAGCGTCATGGTTGAAGGTGAGGGCAAACTTCCAGGGCAGATTTCCGGCAAAGCCGATAATGGGCGAATAGTAAACTTTTCCGGAAAAAAGAATCTGATCGGTAGTTTCGTTGATGTTCGCATTGCCAAAGCCTACCCCAATTCGCTATTGGGCGAATTGCCGAAATAGCAACCAAGAGGTTTATCATGTCCACTATTGAACAGTCCGCTCCAACATCCAACAACTTCCTGCGAACCATCATTGACGACGACCTTAAAAGCGGCAGGCGAAAATCAGTTGTGACACGCTTTCCGCCCGAGCCGAACGGCTATCTGCACATTGGACATGCCAAGTCGATCTGTATCAATTTTGGTCTTGCCCGTGATTTTGGGGGGCGCTGCCACCTGCGCTTTGATGACACCAATCCTGCCAAGGAGGAACAGGAGTACATTGATTCCATCAAGGAAAGTGTCCTTTGGCTCGGCTTTGAATGGGGCGAGAATCTTTATTACGCGTCTGATTATTTTGAACAGATTTACCTGTGGGCCGAATATTTGATTTGTGAAGGCAAAGCTTACGTAGAGGATTTGAACGCAGAGGAAATTCGTGCATATCGTGGCACTCTGACTGAACCAGGCAAAGAAAGTCCCTATCGCAACCGGTCCGTGGATGAGAATCTGGATCTTTTCCGACGCATGAAATCGGGCGAGTTTCCCGACGGGTCCAGGGTGCTGCGCGCAAAAATAGATATGGCCTCACCCAATATGAACCTGCGTGACCCGGTTCTTTACCGCATCATCCACGCAACGCATCCACATGTGGGCGATGCCTGGAAAATCTATCCTATGTATGATTTTGCCCATGGACAATCGGATGCTATCGAAGGGATAACCCACTCGATCTGCACGCTGGAATTTGAAGATCATAAACCGCTCTACGAGTGGTTTCTTGAAAACCTTCCTGTCCCCTCCAAACCGCGTCAGTACGAGTTTGCCAGACTCAACCTGACCTATACCGTCATGAGCAAGAGAAAACTGCAAGAATTAGTTCAACTTGGCATTGTCAACGGTTGGGACGATCCGCGCATGCCGACTCTGATGGGAATCAAGCGCCGTGGTTACACAGCTGCAGCAGTACGTTCTTTTTGCGAAATGATCGGAGTCGGACGCAGTGATTCCTGGATTGACATGTCTGTTCTTGAAGATTGTGTTCGTACCGACCTGAATGAAACAGCGCCTCGTGCCCTGGCAGTTCTGCGGCCCTTGAAACTTGTCATCGACAACTGGACGGTTGGTGAAGTGGAGGAGATTTCTGCCCTTAATCATCCTCAGAAACCAGAAATGGGCACCCGTACAGTGCATTTCTCGCGTGAGATCTGGATTGAGAGTGACGACTTCATGGAGGAACCGCCCAAAGGTTTCCATCGTCTGACGGTTGGCGGAGAAGTTAAGCTTCGCTTTGGATACATAGTAAAATGTACCGGTGTTGTTAAAGATGCTGATGGAAACATACAGGAACTGCACGGCGAATATGACCCCGGCTCAAGGGAAGGAATTCATACCTCAGATGGCCGCAAAGTGAAGGGGGTCATCCATTGGGTATCTGCGTCAAATGCTGTAAATGCTGAAGTACGATTGTTTGATCGTCTCTTCAGTGACCCGAATCCTGACCGCGGCGGCGCCGATTACAAGCAATATCTGAATCCGCTTTCAATTGAAACTTTGACCGGGTGCAAGCTGGAGGCCAGCCTTGCATCAGCGGACACGGAAACCCGCTATCAGTTTGAGCGGCTTGGTTATTTCCGGCAGGACCCGAAAGATTCCCTTCCCGGCAAGCCTGTCTTTAACAGGGTTGTTACGCTACGAGACGCATGGATTAAAAAGTAAAACTTGAAAGATTGGTATCTAACTACATGATAAACAAAAAAAGTACTTCAGGTTATGTCTCAATAATTGGTCGGCCGAATGTGGGGAAGTCGACACTTTTGAACCGCATTATCGGTGAAAAAATAGTCATAACTTCCGACAAGCCGCAAACCACCCGTAACCGCATTCAAGGAATTCATAACATTCCTGACGGACAGATTGTATTTATCGACACACCCGGTATTCACGCCGGGCGTTCACGCTTGAACAAAAGCATGGTTGATGTTGCCAGATCGGCAATCAGCGGGGTTGATCTGTTGCTATGGGTGGTGGATGCCACCGGGCAGGCCGATGCTGCTTTTGTCTCTGATGTCCTGAAAAAAGTCACTACGCCGATTGTACTGGTCCTTAACAAAGTGGATTTGATCTCAGACAAGAACCTGTTGCTTGAAAAAATTGCGGCGTTTTCTGCCCTACATCCTTTCAAGGAAATAATTCCGATATCGGCTGGCAGCGGGGACGGTGTTGAACATCTTGTTTCTGTTATCACAAGTTATCTCCCTGAAGGACCGCCCATGTTTCCGGATGATATTCTGACAGATATGCCAGAGAAGTTTATCGTGGCCGAGATGATCCGCGAAAAGATTTTTCGCCTTACCCGTGACGAAGTTCCCTATTCCACAGCGGTAGTTGTCGAAAGCTTTATCGAACGAGCAAACGGCGTGATTGCCATATCGGCGGCCATTATGCTGGAGCGCGACACCCAGAAGGGTATCATCATCGGCAAGCGGGGCGAGATGTTGAAGAAAATCGGCAGCCAGGCCCGTCAGGACATCGAACGGCTTCTTGATACCAAAGTGTTTTTAGAGTTATTTGTCAAAGTTGTTGAAAACTGGAGTGAACGCCCCTCCAAATTGAGAGAGTTGGGATACGAATGAAACCGTTAGTAGCAATTGTAGGACGCCCCAATGTGGGCAAATCAACTTTCTTCAATCGCCTCTTGGGACATCGCCGTGCAATCGTAGACGACACACCCGGTGTGACACGAGATCGCAATTACGCTGACATTAACCGTTTTGATAAGCCATTTATCCTGATTGATACAGGTGGCTTTGAGCCTGTGACCGAAAACCGCCTGTTGCAGCAGATGCGCGAGCAGTCACGACTGGCAATCGAAGAAGCGGATGTAATCATCTTCATGATGGATGCCAGAAGCGGTTTGACTCCGGCCGACATCGAGGTAGCAGATATGCTGCGCCGTGTCAAAAAGCCTGTATTTTATGTAATCAACAAGGTTGACGGCGAAAAACTGGAAAATGATTCGATGGAATTCTATTCGCTGGGTGTCGATCAGCTTTATACCATCTCAGCCGAACACAACCGTGGAGTTATAGATCTGGTAGAGAGCATTATCGAGGTTTTCCCACCCGCCGATGCTTCCGATGCCGGGGAGAATGTTACCCGCATTGCGGTTGTTGGACGCCCGAATGTCGGCAAATCATCATTGGTCAACAGGCTTCTGGGCTATGAACGGGTTGTGGCTAACCCAACCGCCGGCACTACCCGTGATTCGGTTGACACACCATTTACCTGCAATAAGAAGCCCTATGTTCTTGTCGATACGGCCGGAATTCGCCGCAAGGGCAAAACCACTGAAAAACTCGAGAAGTACAGCGTTTGTGATGCTCTGCGCAGCATCGAGAAGGCCGATGTGGTGTTAATGGTGATAGATGCCGAGGAGGGCGTTACCGAGCAGGATGAGCGCATAGCAGGATATATTCACGAAGCCGGCAAAGGGTGTGTTTTTGTTATAAACAAGTGGGATCTCCTGGAAAAAGACAATGCGACTCTTGGCATTTACATAGAAAAAATCAGGACCGGTTTCAAATATTTAGCATATGCTCCAATTGTCTGCGTATCGGCTAAGACCGGACAGCGTACCGGCAAAATCATATCAACAGTTGATGCAGTAATGGAACAGTTTTGCAAACGAGTCTCGACTTCCGAGTTAGTGCAGGTTTTCAATGCAGCGACTGACGCCCATCACGCTCCGCTGTCACACGGCCGCAGAGTTAAATTCTATTTCGCCACCCAGGTAGCCACCCGTCCACCCGCATTTGTGATTTTCACTAACCAGCCTGAAAACATCCACTATTCTTACGAACGTTATCTTATTAACAAGTTTCGTGAAGCCTTCGGATTTGATGGGGTTCCTTTGCGAATAATGTTCCGCGGAAGAGACAAAACATCATCTTCATCTCGCTCATAATCTGCCTCGGGCAGAACCTGAAACGGGCTATAAAGGCTTTACTTGTTATTACCGTTACGGTACTATTCAGCTGTTTTTATTCCGCATACAGCTTAGGATCAGTGCAGCATGAGCCTAGTAGGTAACCTCGAAGATCTTGGACTTGGCGAAATTCTGCAGATTGTCAGTCTCAGCAGAAAGACCGGGGTTCTTTCCCTCCACAGCAGGAGCAGGGAAGGTTCAATCATTTTCCGTAAAGGTCAGGTTGTCAGGGCCTCTTCGAGCACTTTCCAGCAAAGTCTTGGCGAAGTTTTAATACAAAAGAATGTTGTTGACCCTGCTGTCATTCGCAAGGCACTTTCAGTTCAACAGGAACACGGCTTTAAAGAACTACTGGGTGTTATATTAGTAAAAAACTTCGGAGTTTCTCAAGAGACAGTTGAAGAAATTGTACGCGAACAGATTGAGAATGTAGTATTCTCACTATTTGCATGGGCGGACGGTTCTTTTAATTTCGATGTGAAAGACGACATAGAAACAGTTGACGGCACTAAAATGGATCCTTTGCAATTCATGCTGGACCAGGGGCTTAATCCCCAGTTTCTGGCCATGGAAGGTACAAGGATGCTTGACGAGAACCGCTATGCCGCTGAAACTGACTATGCGGCTGACGACTCTGATGAATCCGATATAAATCTGGCTTTTGACCTTATAGAAGCACCGGATTCCAATCTTAATGACTCGGTCATAGCCCCTCCTCAAGTCGTTGTTGTAGATGATGATGGCCCCACATTAAGAGCCATCACAGATAGTTTGACCGAATCCGGTTGTGTAGTACACGCCATGACTCGCAGTGAGGATACACTTATAAAAGTGGACTCACTTCATCGAGGCGGTATACTTCCAATTGTGGTGATAGATTTGATTATGCCCAAGATGGACGGTTCCGGAGTATTGGGAGGAATCGAGCTTCTTGAACTCCTGCATAACAATTTCGCAGACCTTAAAATTATTGTTATTTCGGATTATCAACATGCCGATGCCGAAGCAAGAATCAGGGATGCTGGTTTTCATTTTCTCTTAAAACCACGCAGGGTTGAAATAAACAACCAAACGCTCCTGCAATCTTTTAATTCCCAGTTGTTACAAAACATTCAAAGCTCAGTAGACAGAATTGAAGTTACCAATCGTAAAGAACGTTACAATCTTGGTGATGAACTTCGCATTGAAATGGGTGAGGATGATGATGTTCCTTCCAATGTTGACCCTGTCTCAAGTAACAGTGGACTTTCGCTATTGCGTGGTATGCTGGAGGAATTGAACAATCCGGATTTGCAGGGCGGTGTCCTGTTACTTGTGCTGAGATTTGCATCCGAGTTTTTTGATCGGGCAATTGTATTCAAAGCTGAGAACAACGTGATCTACGGTTCCGGACAGTTCGGCATTTCCGGGGGCAAAATGAGTGGTGACGAACGCGTCAGTGCAATTCATTTTCCCTTGGAAGCGGATTCGATATTTAAAAACGTCCAGCTTTCAGGACAGTCAGCTACTTTTAAGCCGACGTTCACAACTGTAGATAAAAAAATATTTGAGCAATTGGAAGGTGGCCTTCCCGGCGAAGTCTTTGTCGGGCCTATTATCAGCAAGTCCAGATTAATTGGATTTTTGTACGGCGACAACCAACCGAGCAAAAATCCAATTGCGGAAACAGAATCACTGGCAATATTTCTGTCGCAGGCCGGCATCGCCATGGAGAAGTCTTTTTTGGAAAAACAACTTCATGAAAGGGTTAGCTCTTGAGTACAAAAACTATCTTAATTGCAGACGATTCTGCTGCTATGCGAGCCATGCTTGTAGCTTCAATTGAACTTCTTGATGATTTCAGAATCGTAGAAGCATCAAGCGGCTTTGAAGCATTAAGGTTGCTGCCGCGTGAACAGGTCGATTTGATTTTGACTGATATAAACATGCCAGACATCAATGGGCTGGAGTTTATCAGTTATCTTCGTAACAACCCTAACTACTCACACATTCCGGTTTTTATAATTTCCACCGAGGGAAGTGCCAAAGATATTGAAAAAGGCAAGCTTCTTGGAGCAAACGAATACCTGATAAAACCATTTGATCCGTCACACCTTCGAATGTTGGTTCAGACATACCTGAGTAATATCCCCTAACCACCCGTCAGGACTTTTCATGAGTGATCAGACTGCAACTGCACATAACAAAGCCATCAAAGATTTCTTAGCGGAAGCTGAGGAAATTGTCGAGCAACTCGCGACCGAGTTGGCAGATCTTTCCGATATGGCTGAAGGTGGTGATTTCAATCCTGATATATTGAACTCAATCTTCAGGGGTGCGCACTCTTTAAAGGGCCTGGCAGGAATGTTCGGTTTTGCCGATATATCCGAATTAGCCCACAATCTTGAAAATTTGCTTGACTGGCTAAGACTGGGTAAAATTCCTCTCAGCCAACAGCTCATACCGGTACTTTTTGACGCTCATGAACTTCTGACAACGCTTGTGAGAATGCTTTCTTTGGGTGAAAGCCACAGTATGTCTAATGAAATTGCGACATGCGTTGCAAAAATCAATGCCCAATTGGCTCCACCGGAAAAAGTTGCCGGTGCTTCTCCTTTGGAGTCCCTTGGTTTGTCCGCACAGATTTTGGGCGCGTTAACAGAATATGAGGAACACCGCCTTTTGGATAATATTTCCAAAGGACGTGCCATATTCAATGTCCACACTTCATTTGATCTGTGTACTTTCGATCAGGAATTATCTGCAATAACAGACCTGTTGAAAAGTTGCGGCGAAGTCATAAGTACTTTACCCAGTGTGGGTGGAAACATGGAGACCCACATTGATTTTGAAATACTATTTGGTTCTACGCGCCAGTTTGAAGACCTGAAAAAACTGGTTGAAGGTGATGCTGTCTCAATCAGTAAGCTGGGTACCCCAGCAGTTGCGTCCAAAACATTGCCCACTCCGGATCAACCGCATTCTGCAGAAATCAAAAGCCTGTCCACTGTTGCTGCAGTTAGTTCAAGTCCTCCTGAACCTCAGCCTTTGCAGCCATCAACACCTGTTGCCGATGATGCTGTTTTAAGTGCCAAAAGCATGAGCAGAACCGTTCGTGTAGATATCGGTAAACTTGATGAATTAATGAATATAGTTGGTGAACTTGTTCTGGCGCATTCCACAATTGCGGGAGTTACTGCTAAAATGCGCAACGAAGGTTTCTCAAGGATGGCAATTGAACTTGGAAAAGCGGCCAAAGGACTGGAAAGAAAACTGACCGACCTGCAAAAGGGGGTCATGGAAATACGAATGATCCCAGTAGGCCAACTGTACGAGAAAATGTCGCGCATCGTTCGTAAAATTTCAAGAGAACAGGGCAAAAAGGTTGAATTAAAGTTTTTTGGCGCTGATACCGAGCTCGACAAACTGATTGTCGAGGATATTTCAGACCCGATGATGCATATTATCCGCAATGCAATTGACCATGGCATAGAAACCCGTGAGACTCGTATAGCGCGGGGAAAGGACGAGAAAGGAACCATCAGAATCTCGTCATTTCAAAAGGGAAATCATGTCGTCATTGAAGTTGAGGATGATGGCAACGGCATTGACGTTGAGAAAGTTAAGAACAAAGCCCTGCAAAAGGGTTTGGTAAACGACATCAGTACGGTATCAGACCGTGAGGCGATTGATTTTCTGTTTCTGCCTGGCTTTTCGACTGCTGATAAGGTAAGCGAGGTTTCCGGTCGCGGTGTAGGTATGGATGTAGTTAAAAACAACATAGCTGCTGTTTCAGGTATGGTTGATATTGAAAGCCGAAAAGGGGAGGGGAGTCGCTTTATCATTACTCTGCCGATCACCCTTGCAATAATAAAAGCTTTGATAATCAGCTGTAGTGGCAGGACATACGCGTTACCGATTACTTCGGTACTGGAATCAATGCTGATGACAGACAAAGAAATCATGACGGTCGAGCGTAAGGAGGTCATTCAGCTTCGTGAGTCAACCTTGCCATTATTACGACTTGAACGTTATTTCGACATAAGCCGTGACGTTGAGCCTCCGCAAGAATTTTATGTTGTGGTTGTCGGAGTTGCGGAAAAACGACTCGGTATCGTTGTTGATGATCTTCTTGGCCAGCAGGACATTGTCATCAAATCACTCGGTGAAGCTTTTAAGTCATTCCGTGGAGTTTCCGGGGCTGCGGACCTGGGAGACCAGCGAACTATACTAGTTCTCGATGTTGGCGGCATCGTTAATGAAACAATGCGTTCAGGTAACTGACTATAATGTATAAGAATTACTTCGGATTCCTGGAAAAACCATTCAGCAAGACTCCTGACCCTCGCTTTCTTTTTTTGAGCCGGGTTCATGATGAGGCCCTTGCAAGGTTGGAGTTTGTAGTCAGAGAACGTGAAATAGCTGTTCTTACGGGTGAAATTGGTTGCGGCAAAACAACTTTGTCCCGAGCGATGATGGATAGACTCGGAGATAAATATAAATTTTGTTACATTGTGAACCCGCGTCTTAATGCAATTGAGTTTCTGCGCACCTTTGCAAGAATACTGGATATTGACCAGCCTGCAGATAGCAAGGATGACCTGATTGATCAGATTCACACTGCAGTTTATGCTTTCAATAATTGTGGTGTCTGCCCGGTTTTAATAGTAGATGAAGCACAAATGATCAAGGATGATGAAGTATTTGATGAAATAAGGCTTCTGACAAATTTTCAACTGGACGACCGGAACCTTTTGGGTGTTGTAATAATGGGACAACCGGAACTCAGGCAGATAATGTCAACTAATCGGTTTGAACCTCTCAGGCAAAGAATTTCACTGCACTACCATCTGCCGCCATTATCACTGGATGAAATCATGGAGTATCTTGATTTCAGATTGGAGGCTGCTGGCGGTTCTGCCGGACTATTTACTCCAGACGCAGTTCAACGCATCCATGAATTGACTAACGGTGTTCCCCGCAAAATAAATACCATGGCAACCAATGCTCTCCTGGTGGCATTTGGGAGTGATGCGGCACTGATTGATTCGGACATTATTAACGAAATTAAAGACGAACTGATGATTTAGGCGGTTTTGCATGGATTTGGCTAAAATTAGAAAAAAATCGCTTCAGGAACAGACAGAGAAACAATTGCCTCAGAACGTCCTGAAGCAGCAATCTTTGTCCAAATCCATTCTGCCTGTGACACAAAAACATGCAAATATTTTATCTCCACCAGACGATGAATTGTTTCAGACAACGACTCCAGTATTAGTTTCAGAGTGTGGCGAGTTAAATGTTTCTTCCATAGATAATAAACTTGAGCGGATATCAGTTCCTATTGATCCAATTGAGGTTATCCTGGCAGGCAGGCACGCGGCTGGCTGCAATGAAGATATTGCTCTTGCAGATGAAGATTATTCGGTCGAGGTTTCTGTTGCGGATCTTGAGTTTCTTTGTTTTAGGGTGTCAGATGAACTGTATGGCATCAACATAATGGATATAAAAGAAATTATTAAGCCGCGTGAAGTCACGGAAGTCCCACGGGCACCTCTTTTTGTTACGGGTGTCTTGTCGTTGCGCGGCACAATAATTCCAATTTTAGACATGCGGGTACGTCTTGGTTTGCTTCGTGAAAATGTTACCGGTAAAGAACGAATAATTGTTATTAAAAACAATGACTCTTTCAGCGGTCTGTTGGTTGATGAAGTGATTCAGGTTGTCCGTATCAGTAAAGAAGCGGTCGAGCCTGCTCCGGCAATTCTGGAAGGTATTAATCGTGATTTTGTATTAGGTATCGGACGTTCCGAAAGAAGATTATTAATTATCCTGAACCTCGAAAGTATTGCGGATATCCACTTGTGCTGATGGGGGAACACATGCAAAAAAAGAAAATACTGATTGTTGAGGATGAGGAAAGCCTTCTTAAGCTTGAAACGATTCTTCTTACCATAAAAGGTTTTGCAGTAGTTGGTGCCTACACAGGTCAAATGGCTATTGAGAAACTTGCTACGGAAGAATTCAACCTGGTGCTTCTTGACATAATGCTCCCCGACATTGATGGTTTCGAAATATGCCGCCAAATCCGGAATAACCCGCGTACTGCTGACTTGCCAATTGTAATGTTAACGGCCAAGAAGTCGCCGGAAGATCACGAACGGGGTTTGTCGTGCGGCGCCAACGCATACCTGCACAAACCGTTCAAGTCAGCAGTGATCATAGAGGAGATAAGCAATTTATTAAGTGATTCCGGAAATGGCAACTAGTATGGATGGCGAACTGAGCGATATTCAGCTGGCTTGTTTCAACCTTGGTGACAAGCTTTTTGCTGTGGATATAATGCGGATCAGGGAAATCATTCTTCCTCAGAAGTTGTCCAACCTCCCACGTTCTTCAGAGCTGCTGGACGGTGTGATCAATCTCCGTGGAAATGTCATCCCGGTAATGAATATGCGCAGGCGTTTTTCCATGCCGGTTGACCCGTCTGGCAGCGCTGGTAAATTGCTGATTGTGTCTCTTGCCAAACAAATGCTTGCATTGAGAGTGGATGATGTAATGGAGGTAATATCGGTGCCGGTTCGTGATATTAAACCACCGATACTTTTGTCATCTGATGTAGGAATGGAATTTATTGTCGGAGTTTGCTTGTCAAATGAGCGTGTGTTTATGATTTTGAATGTAGATGCTCTACTTGAACCTTGTGATCTGCCTCTCAGCTAACTTCCCTACAGATCAATTTACTTGCAGAATGCCAATCCCGCTTTTTTTGGAGTTGCTTCAGAATGATTCTCAAAGATATTGAATACGCACTTCAATCGGAAGATGAAGAAATAAGGCGTTCAGCACTTAAATCTCTGGATGGATTTCCCTTATGCGAATCTCTTGAAATCGTCATAACTGCTATGAGTGACGCTAGTTGGCGGGTTCGCAAAGAAGCTGTTGAAGTTTTCCTGTCTTCGGCACCCGACGAGAAATGTATTACTGAATTGCTAAAGCTTCTTCGCGAGGAAGATAATGCCGGATTAAGAAATTCAGCGGCAGAAGCAGTTATTCGACTTGGTTCCGTCGCTGCAGTTCCGTTAATAAAAATGGTGCAGGATGAAGACAGAGAAGTCAGAAAGTTTATTATTGATGTAATGGGCGCCATAGGTGACCCTACTTTTGTCACACACATGCTGAATGCGCTCAACGATCCGGATGTAAACGTGGCTTCAGCTGCTGCTGAACATCTTGGATCTCTGGGGGATGCCTCCGTTGCTCCTTTTCTTGTCAGTGCAATAGCTGCTAATGATGTAGTCCTGTTCAGGTTCAGCGCTCTGGAGGCTTTAGGTAAACTGGTGCCAAAAGGGCCAGTTCCTGACGAAATATTGAGACTTTCGGATCATGATATTTTTAAAAAATTGCTCTATGATTACCTCGGAAATGTTTCGGATGCCTCAACGTTATCGCTGTTGATCGATGGGTTAGCGAGTTCACAGAGAAGTGCCAGAGCCTCATCACTAAAAGCTATTTTCAGAATAAACAACCGTTCCTCCGTTGAAGTTGGCAGTTCAATAGAAGAACAGCTCACTTCAATGACTGGAAGCGACCTGGCATCTAATCTTTTAGACCTTTTCGATGGCCGGGACTCAGAACTAACTGAAGCACTTGTCTGGTTCAGTCGTGTCACCAGGGATATCCGTTTCGTACCCATGCTTATTGAAGCTTTTGTTGTTGATCGATATGCGGAAGCAGCTCTCATGTCCTTGAAGCTTTTCGGGAAGGAAGGTATTTCAGAAGTTGTTGCCAGATACTCAACAGCTGATGAAAATGCCCGCGCAGCGCTCTGTATACTCATCGGTGAGTGTGATTATGGCACTTACTCAGACCTGATCAAAAGCGCTCTAAAGGATGCCTCACCGCGTGTGCGTGCCGCTGCTGCAATTACAGTTGGAAAGTTGGGATTGATACAGTCTATACCGGAGTTGCTTGAACTGCTTGATGATTCAAACCAGGATGTGTGCTCTGCTGCTGTTGCAACCCTCAGGCTGTTTGCTCCACTCGATCATGCCAACATACTGAATATCTCCAGACGTTTGAGTGACTCCGAAATTCCGAACCACAGGCGCTATGCCTCGCTTTTGCTTGCTTCTCTTGGAGAGACTGAAAGATTATTGCTAATGGTAAACGATGAAGATTCTCAGGTGCGAAGAGCCGCAGTATCTTCAATTGGCTCCATTCAATCTGAAACGACCGCTTCGGTACTGATAATGGCATTGTCTGACGCTGATCCCGATGTTCGTATTGCTGCTGCGGAAGCACTGGGTGAGATGAAGGAGTTGAGCTCGCTTGAACACCTCCAAGGGTTGTTGGAAGATAAAGATGTCTGGGTACAGTGCGCCGCACTGAAAGCAATCAATTCGATAGATTCGTCACGTATCACTTCGATCATTGAATGCATTCACACTTATGCGGAAGGTCTTCTGATGATTACATCTCTACAGATTCTGGAGTCCGTGAACACTTCAGAATCGCTTAAATTATTGCAGCAAGCGCTGAAAAGCAGAGATCCGGATGTTGTTCGTCAGGCTTCCAAATCACTCAAAACCTGTCTTGCCAATTAATTAATCAGGTATTACATGCCTTTTACTTTCTCAAATGATCACCTTATGTCCGATGATGAGTTCTGCCTTCTGCGGGATTGCATCTACGGTCACTGCGGAATTTATTTTGATTCCGACTCCAAATACATACTTGAAAAACGCCTTTCCAAACGGCTTACAGATCTTAATCTTCTCTCATACTATGATTACTATCACTATCTGAAATACAACCGTAATAAAGATCAAGAACTCATGGATATCATGGATGTTCTTACAACCAATGAAACCTATTTCTTTCGGGAATCTTTTCAGCTCAAGGCGTTTACTGATGAAATAATCCCTGAATTAATCAAGGTCAAGGGTTCTCATGGAAGTCGTTCACTGCGGATTTGGAGCGCCGGCTGTTCAACTGGTGAAGAACCATATACGATAGCCATGCTGCTAACTGGTATCCTAGAGTTAAGGGGCTGGAATATTGAGATAATAGGCACAGACATCAGCCAAAGAGTTCTGCAACATGCAAGGCGCGGCGTTTACGGAAAGTCATCATTTCGTGCTACAGAAGAACATTATTTAAGGGAGTTTTTCGTTCCGCAGGAAGATGGTTTCAGAGTTAGCGATTCTATTCGTAAACTGGTAACTATCAGTCATCTTAATTTATTTGATAATGGCCGCATGACTATGCTTGGAAAGATGGATATAATCTTTTGCCGCAATGTGATAATTTACTTCGACCAGGCAGCAAAAAAACAAGTGGTAGAATCTTTTCACAACGCATTATATGACGGCGGTTTCCTTTTACTTGGACATTCTGAATCATTGATGAACCTCACAACTAATTTCACTCTCCGGCATTTTAAGAACGACATGATTTATCAGAAACCTGATCGAATCTTCTCCGGAGGCCCAAAATGAAAAGAATCAGGGTCGTTGTCGTGGATGATTCGGCCTTTAGTCGCCGTAGCATCACCAAAATGCTTGAGGGGATTCCTTCCATAGAGGTTGTCGGTTTTGCCACAAATGGTGAGGAGGGGATTCAGAAGGTAATTTCTCTAAAGCCTGATTTAGTGACACTTGACCTGGAAATGCCAAAAATGGACGGCTTTACGTTATTAAGGATATTGACCTCCCGTTTTTCACTTCAAGTTATTGTAGTCAGTGCATTAAGCGCCGCCGATAAGGTTTTTAAAGCCCTTGAACTTGGTGCACTTGATTTCGTTGCCAAACCGTGCAACACAGCCTCGACCGATCTGTTGTCGATCAAGGAAGATTTGCAAAAGAAAGTACTTCAGATTGTTGCTTTGAGACCAAAAGAGTCACCTGTTTTCAAATCATCGACAAGTGAATCTGCAATAGCCAGAACGGGCATAACACAATCACATCAAGTTAGTTCCAAAACAAGTCACTTAGTGGATATAGTAGCAATCGGAGCATCCACGGGAGGACCGCCGGCGCTTCAACACATTTTTTCCTCGTTTGATCAAAAGTACCCGTTTGCAATAGTTGTTTCTCAGCATATGCCCTCGGGTTTTACCAAAGCTTTTTCGGATCGCTTAAACAGAAGTTCCTTTTTCGAAGTCAAAGAAGCTGTTGATGGAGATGTCGTATTACCTGGCAAGATCTTGATCGCGCCAGGTGGAAAGAATATGATATTTGAAGTTCATGGAAACCAGGTTATTGCCAGAATAGTGAAGCCTTCAGACGAAGATCGTTATGTGCCTTCTATAGATGTCATGCTGGAATCGTGTGCAGGAATATACAAAAAACGTGCTATGGCAGTCATATTGACAGGCATGGGAAATGACGGTAGCAAGGGGATTCGTGCCATCAAAGAAAATGGCGGCTTAATAATAGCAGAATCGGAAGAAACCGCAGTCGTCTATGGTATGCCTCGAGAGGCAGTTGCGACAGGGATTGTTGATCGCATAGTTCCAATGCATCAAGTTTCAGAAGAAATTCTATCGCAAGGTGGATTTTCTTAATTGTATCGATGCTTTCTTTTCTGGAGTGAGGTTGTATGAATTTGTCAAAAATAATATTATTGCTTACAGTTCTATTGATGATTCCGGCTTATCTGCATGCGGATTTCATGAATACCATCTACTTCAATTCAGTAAACGCAGGAAAAGTGCCGTTTGAACATAAAAACCACCTTCGTCATACTGAAAATAACTGTTCTGCTTGCCACAACTCTATTTTTCATATTGTGCGTAAAAACAATCCGGCAGTGACAATGGCTGAGATGGAGAAAGGCAAATCATGCGGAGCTTGCCACAACAAGGATAATCCTCGTACCCCTCAACTCAAAAGTTGTTCCACTTGCCATCCGGTGGATGCTGTAACGATAAAAATACCTGATTTTGGAAACCTTATATTCAGTCATTCAAAACATCTGGGAATGTTCAGTTGCACCGACTGTCATGACGGTTTGTTCAAAACCGACCGAACCAATCCACACTACACAATGTCACAGATGGAGCAGGGCAAATCGTGTGGCAGCTGCCATGAAGGAAAGACCGCTTTTTCAGTTAAAGGCGACTGTATCAAATGCCACCAGGTTGGCGACATCACACTTGCCGGAGAATCTGTATTCAGTCACAAGATTCATCTCGATATGTCTTTTGCCTGTTCCGAATGTCACAACAAACTATTTACACCCGGGCCAAACCGGCAAAGCAGGACCATGATTGATATGGAAAATGGAAAGTCTTGTGGTGCCTGTCACGACGGCAAGACTGCATTCACTGTCAAGAACGACTGCCAGAAATGCCACAAAAATGTAAAGATGATTACTTTCAAGGCATTTAATGCCCGTTTCAGTCATACTGCCCACCTCAGCATGTTCAAGTGTGAGGATTGCCATAGCGGGATTTTCGTCGGCGGATTACGCAGCATTCGGTACACGATGCCGGAAATGGAAAAGGGCAAGTCCTGCGGCAGTTGTCACGACGGGAGCACCGCCTTCGGAGTGACTGGCAGTTGTGAGAAGTGTCACACCGGTTCACCTGCAGATGTTTCATTTACGATAAAAGACGCTGGAACAGTTTTGTTCAGTCACTCAAAGCACCGTTCCCTGTTTGCTTGCAGTGATTGCCACAACGGGATTGTGAGTACCGGCGTGTCTTCAAAACGTTTCAGTATGGCTGATATGGAAAAAGGGAAGTCTTGCGGTGCCTGCCATGACGGGAAGACCGCATTCAATGTCAAACAATGCAGCAAATGCCACCCGGTTAAGGAAATATTGTTTTCCAACGATGCCCGTTTCAATCACGACAAACATTTGGCCGTATATTCCTGTAACGACTGCCATAAGCAGCTTTATAACGCTGGACCCGGCAACACGCGAGTAACAATGTCTGAAATGGAAAAGGGAGCTTCATGCGGAAGCTGCCATGATGGTTCCACAATGTTCAGTGTCAAGGGTGATTGCGACAAATGCCATAAATCCACAGTGGACGTCACGTTCGAGGTCAAAGAAACCGGCAACACAACCTTCAAGCACTCAGTTCACACTTCCATGTTTAAATGTACTGATTGTCACAACGGTATATTTGTTGCCGGCAAATCAAGTAAGAGAAACAGTATGTCTTCCATGGAGGCGGGTAACTCCTGCGGAGCATGTCATGACGGGAAAACCGCATTCGGTGTAAAATCTGATTGTCAGAAGTGCCATACTGTAAAACAGATTCACTTCCGGCCAGGCAGTGCCGTTTTCAGTCATACACCTCACATTGCCGCCTACAGTTGCAAGGAATGTCATCCTGACATCTACACTCCAGGTCCTGACAACAAGAGATTTAGCATGTTCCAGATGGAACAGGGCAAATCATGTGGAACCTGTCATGACGACAAAACTGCTTTTGGAGTTAAATCAAACTGCCAGAAATGTCACCCTTCGACTCCAAAAACAATTCGCTACGAACTTTCACCCAACACCGGCAATGTGGAATTCAGCCATAAGCCGCACAGTGAAAAAGGATACAATTGCAACGATTGTCATTATTCAGTTGCACCGTCTGGTAATCAGGGCAAAAGGTGGGTAATGAAAGAGATGGATCAGGGTAAGTTCTGCGGTACATGTCACGGTTTCAGTATGGCATTCAGCGTTAAAGACCCAATATCCTGTGAACGTTGCCACCAGAAAGAATCGGACTGGCGACCTCAGCAGATGCAATAACCATAATATTTTACTAACATCGAAAGGAACAGACCGTGGAAGAGAAGTACTCACCGAAGGATATAGAACAAAAATGGCAGATGAGTTGGGAGAAAGAAAAAACGTTCAAAGCTATCGTAAATAACGATAAGAAGAAGTATTACCTTTTAGAAATGTTTCCATACCCTTCCGGACGCATCCATATGGGGCATGTGAGAAATTATTCAATTGGTGATGTTATTGGACGATTCAAGAGAATGAGGGGATTCAATGTCCTGCATCCCATGGGATGGGATGCTTTTGGCATGCCCGCTGAGAATGCGGCAATCCAGAACAAGAGCCATCCTGCCACCTGGACTTACGAAAATATAGATTATATGCGTAAACAGCTCAAAAAGATGGGGCTGTCCTATGATTGGGAACGTGAACTTGCAACCTGCGACTTGGACTATTATCGTTGGGAACAACAGATATTCCTGGAGATGTACGCCAAAGGTTTGGCGTACAAGAAGACCTCTTTTGTAAACTGGTGTCCCAAATGCGAGACTGTATTAGCCAACGAGCAGGTAGAAGACGGCGGTTGTTGGCGCTGTGACAGTGAAGTAAACCTCAAAGAACTGGATCAGTGGTTTTTTAAGATTACCGATTATGCTGAGGATTTACTCGAAAACACATACAATCTGCCGGGTTGGCCTGAACGGGTCCTGGTCATGCAACGTAACTGGATCGGTAAAAGCTTTGGTTGTGAGATTGATTTTCCGATTGAGAATACAATTGAGTCAATCCGGGTATTTACTACACGCCAGGACACTGTGTTCGGAGCTACATTCATGTCGCTTGCACCGGAACATCCGATGGCTATGAATATTACTACAACGGATCGAATGGCGGATGTATCGGCCTTTATTGAAAAGATTAAAAAAACCGATCGTATCAAACGCACCGCCGAAGATTTTGAAAAAGAGGGTGTGTTTACCGGTTCGTACTGCATTAATCCGCTGACAAAAGCACGCATGCCAATTTTCCTGGCCAACTTCGTGTTAATGGACTATGGCACCGGAGCAGTAATGGCTGTGCCTACGCACGATCAAAGAGATTTTGAATTTGCCAAAAAATACGATTTGCCCCTCAAAGTCGTGATCAAGCCTGCTGATGTTGATCTTGACCCTGCAACAATAGATCAGGCCTTTACAGATTCAGGGATAATGGTCAACTCGGGTCAATTTGACGGCATGCAAAGTGACTCGGCTAAAGAGGCTATAGCAGACTTTCTTCAAGCTGAAGGGCACGGTGCCAAAACGGTCAATTTCCGTCTGAGGGATTGGGGCATTTCACGCCAACGCTATTGGGGTAATCCAATTCCCGTAATCTACTGTGACAGTTGTGGAGTTGTGCCGGTCCCGGAAAAGGATCTTCCGGTCGTACTGCCAAAGGATGTTGCTTTCACGGGTGAAGGTGGCAGTCCGCTAGCCCTGATGGAATCGTTTGTCAACTGTACCTGCCCAGTTTGCGGAAAAGCAGCCCGGCGCGAAACGGATACAATGGACACATTTGTTCAGTCATCATGGTATTTCCTGAGATACTGCTGTCCGGATTTCCAGGACGGGATACTTGATCGTGAGCAGGTAGATCACTGGATGTCTGTCGATCAGTATATCGGCGGCATCGAGCATGCCGTTTTGCATCTCCTTTATGCCCGATTTTTTACGAAGGTGTTGCGGGATCTTGGTCATACAAATGCAGATGAGCCGTTTATCAATCTTCTGACCCAGGGAATGGTCATCAAAGACGGATCAAAGATGAGTAAATCAAAAGGGAACGTTGTTGATCCGGACGCCCTGATTACAAGATACGGAGCCGACACAGCACGACTGTTTTCACTTTTTGCTGCTCCTCCGGAAAAGGATTTGGACTGGAATGATCAAGGCGTGGACGGTTCTTTCCGTTTTCTCAATCGAATATGGAAAATTGTTCACGAGAATCTCGATGCAATCAAAGCAGCCTCTCCGGTCAATATTGCCTCTTTAACCACGGAGGAAAGAAATTTACGACGGGCTGTACACAAAACCATCCGCAAGGTAACTGAGGACGTTGAGGAACGTTTTCATTTCAACACCGCCATCGCTTCTGTAATGGAGCTGCTCAACACACTTCAGGCATCTTCCTGCGACTCGGCCGCCGTTATGAAAGAGGCTCTTGAAAGTGTGGTTCAGCTAATGGCCCCTTTTGTTCCGCACATTACGGAAGAGTTATGGCAGCGCATGGGCAACTGTGTGCCATTGTCAGATACATCCTGGCCAGAGTATGATCGAAATGCGGTAATTGATGAAGAAGTCCTTGTAGTTGTTCAGGTTAATGGAAAACTACGATCAAAGGTAACAGTAGCAGTAGATACCGGTGAAGAAGAGCTGAAAGCATTGGCAATGGCGGATGAAAAAGTTTTGCTGTTCACTGAGGGTAAAACAGTTCGCAAGATCATTTACGTTCCAGGCAAGCTGATCAATATCGTGGTCGGGTAGGGAGCCGGGTATGACCAAAATGACTCTTTGCCGCCTTCTGTTGTTACTGGCTCTGATGTGTACATTAGCAGGGTGTGGTTATCGGTTGACGAGTTCATCTGCGTCATCGCTGGTTGTCGGCAAGACACTCTGGGTGCCGTTCATAGGTAACGAGAGTATCAGTCCTTCTGCACAAACAGTTTTGCGACGTGCTTTATATGATGAGTGCCACGTTTTGAGGGGTATTGTGGCAGCTGACAGCGAAGCGTCAGCGGATCTGTATATGAAGGGCAAACTTCTGTCATATACAACAAAGGCAATTTCATACAATGCTGCTGATAGGGTTAGTGAGGTCAGTTTGACGCTTGAAGTTGAACTGGAATTATACAAGTCCGGCGGATTGACTCCGATCTGGAAAGGAACTTTGCAAGCATCCAAAGTTTATCCGACAAATTTTAACCTCGCCCTGCAAAGAAACGCCGAGGAGAGCGCCCTTGATGCAGCCTCAAGAATCATAGCGAGTAAGTTTATTGCAGCTACGGAACAAAACTATTAACTATGACACCACAGGAATTCGAAACATCAATCAAAAAAGGCCAGATTCCAAATGTTTGCTATCTGTATGGAGAAGAACCGTTTCTAGTTGAACGCTCTGTACGTCTGCTGCTGGATCGTGCCATAGATCATTCTCTCAAAGATTTCAATCTCAATGTTTTTTTCGGGAACGAATCAAAAGGAATCGACATTGTAGATGCGGCCCAGACCTTACCGATGTTTGCGGATAGAAGGGCAGTGCTGGTAAAACGTGCAGAATTACTCAAAGCCGACGCGCTTGAAATTATGTTGCCTTATATAAAGAATCCGTCAAGCAGCACCTGTCTGCTACTGACCGGGAGTAAGATAGACCAGCGAAAAAAGTTTTTTCTGGAGTTAAAGAAACATGGTGAGATGGTTGAGTTCAAGAAACTCTACGACAATAAACTGGCCGGCTTTATCCAAACCGAATCAACCGTTCACGGCAAACCGATTGAATCGGCAGCGGCCGAGTTATTGTCGCTGTTAATAGGTAACAACCTTCAGGAGCTGTCTTCACAAATTGAAAAACTGGTAGTTTATGCTGGCAATCGACCACGAATAACCATTGATGACGTACGCACCATGTCTAGCAGCAGCAAAGCATTTACAGCTTTTGAATTGGCGAAATACCTTGGATTGCGAGATTTGTCAAACTCAATAAAGAGCCTGGACACTCTTTTCCTTAACGGCGAAGAAGCCCCCATGTTATTGGGCGCACTGACGCGCCATTTTCGACAGTTGTGGAAAGTCAGAGAGCTACTGGACCAAAGAAAGCCGCAAGCAGATATAGGCAAGGAGCTTAACATTCACTCTTTTTTTCTTGGAGAAATCATACAGCAGGCGCGTAATTTTTCCCGACGTGAATTGAAAAATATATTTGATGAGTTTTATCGATGTGATGTGGAATCAAAAACCGGTGGGCTGCCTTACACCCTGATGCATGGACTGACAATGACCATCTGCACCATCTAAAACGGATGCTGCAGTAATTAAACAAGAAAAGGGGGCATACCTTGAAGGCAGCCCCCTGATTACGTTTTTGCAACTACTGACTGTTAGCCGAGTGTGTTGACCAGCTTAGTCAGACGCGAAACATTTCTTGATGCATTTGAACTATGAATAACGCCCTTTGACGCAGTTGCATCAATAACCGGGATGGCAGCTTTAAGGGCTGCAACGGCGGCATCTTTGTCTTTTGCATCGACCGCTTCACGAACGCGTTTGATATATGTTTTCAGAGTAGAGGAAACATGGCGATTGCGAGCGTTCCTCTTTGCATTCTGCTTAATTCTCTTGATTGCTGACTTATGATGAGCCAAACCACACCTCCAATTAATTCTTGCCGCTTTGAGTTATAAAAATCGAGCTGATTTCATAGCATTTATTTGAATCTGGTGTCAAGGGATTTGTATTAAATAAACGTAGCCCATTGATATCAGGTGCGCCTCAAGGAACTTAATTAAACGGCATTTTGGATCACATGAACCGCAATTAACTAGCTTAACCTGTCGGTTTTCTTGGAGAGTGACCAGATCGTGCAAAGTCCTCCCGTGTGTGCATGAACAACAGATAGATGTTTACTTATTATTTTACATGTGATATTAAATCCAGCTCTAACAAGAATAATTATCGAATTATTCTGATACATAACGCAGATGAAGGGGGGTGTACACAGTGCTGGCAACTGAAAAGAAGCAGGAAATCATCAATGAGTTCAAGAAACATGAAAGCGACACAGGTTCTCCGGAGGTTCAGATTGCAATTCTGACAGAACGGATAACTTATCTGACCGAGCATTTTAAGATTCACAAAAAGGACCACCACAGCCGTCGCGGGCTTTTAAAGCTCGTCGGCCAGAGGAGGCGCCTTCTGGACTACCTGAAAGGCAAAGAGCTGGACAGGTACAAGAAGGTCATCGAACGACTCGGCATACGCAGGTAATGGAAGGCAGTATACCTGTTTCAAACAGGTATATTGCCGCAACCATTTTTGCTGTGCTCATTTTGAAAGAGGGCTTTGCGGCCCTTTTTATTTTTGTTGGGGACGTGGGTAGAGTTCCACCGGCTTATCAACCGGTGGGGTTGTAGCGACGGCCCCAACACAACCGTAGAGGAGAATTAAAATATGGAACAGACAGTACAGGTTGAATTTGGGGGCAGGACGATCACAATGTCTACCGGCAAGATGGCCAAACAGGCCAGCGGCGCCGTAGTTGTCAGCTGCGGAGACACAGTGGTACTGGTAACCGCTGTTGCCGCAAAAGCCGCCAAAGAAGGACAGGACTTTTTTCCTTTAACAGTCAACTACACCGAAAAAGCTTATGCAGGCGGCAAAATTCCAGGCGGTTTTTTCAAGCGCGAGGCACGTCCCTCGGACCCTGAGACACTTACCTGCAGACTGATTGACCGTCCAATTCGGCCGCTCTTTCCGGAAAACTTCCTGAATGACACACAAATCATGGCTACAGTCGTATCAGCAGAAATCGACAATGATCCAGCCATCCTTTCCATGCTTGGCGCATCTGCCGCACTTACCATTTCCGATGCACCCTTCAATGGACCGATTGCTGGCGTCAAGGTTGGTCGCGTTGACGGCAAGCTGATTTGCAACCCAACCGCTGCCGAACTTGAAAAAAGTGATATTGAAATAGTTGTTGCTGCCAGCCGCGACGCTGTCATCATGGTTGAAGGTGAAGCCAAATTTGTTTCAGAATCAGACCTGCTTGATGCGATTTTCTTTGCCAAGGAAGCCGTCCTGCCACTGATCGAAGCACAGGAAGAACTTCAGCGCAAAGCCGGCGTTGCAAAACGTGAAATAGCACCATTGACAGTTAACGAACCGCTCCTTGCCCGCGTACGCGAACTGGCATACAACCGCATCGGTGAAGCTGTCAAACTTAAAACCAAACAAGAACGCCACAACCAGATTGATCTGATTAAATCTGAAACCATCGAAGCACTAAAGGAAGAATTTGAAGGCTCGGCTAAGCAAATCAAAGCTTTTCTGGGCGACTTCGAATATGAGCGTGTACGCGCCGACATACTAGATACAGGCATTCGCATCGATGGCCGCACGACTAACACGGTTCGCCCGATCAGCACCGAAGCAGGTCTGCTGCCGCGCGTTCACGGCTCGGCTCTTTTTACCAGAGGCGAAACACAATCGCTGGTCACCACAACCCTGGGTACTTCCAGTGATGAGCAGCGCATTGATTCACTCTACAGTGAGTCTCGCAAGCGCTTTTTATTACATTACAACTTTCCACCGTTCTCGGTTGGCGAAACCAGTTTCCGTCTTGCTCCAGGCCGTCGTGAAATTGGTCACGGAATGCTGGCTGAACGTGCATTGTCGGCTGTTATTCCTCAACATGATGATTTCCCCTACACTATTCGTATAGTTGCCGAGACACTTGAGAGCAACGGTTCTTCCTCCATGGCAGCTGTTTGTGGTGGTTGCATGTCACTTATGGATGCCGGAGTCCCGGTAACTGCTCCTGTGGCAGGCATAGCCATGGGTCTGATCAAGGAAGGTGACAAATTTGCGATCCTGTCCGATATTCTTGGCGATGAAGATCACTTGGGCGATATGGACTTCAAGGTTGCCGGAACCTCCGAAGGCGTCACGGCACTACAGATGGACATCAAAATTGGCGGTGTAACCAAAGAAGTCATGCAGCAGGCACTCAAACAGGCTCGCGAAGGCCGCCTGCATATTCTTGAGAAAATGGCTGAGACCCTGAATGCACCACGCGCAGAAATGTCCGCATATGCTCCTCGCATCACGACTATCTGGATTAAGACGGACCGGATTCGCGACGTCATTGGAACAGGTGGTAAAAATATCCGCAACATCACCGAAACAACCGGTGTGACCGTTGACATTGAAGATACCGGCCGCATAAATATCGCCAGCACTAACAAAGAAGCCTGCGATCTCGCTATTCAGATGATTCGCGGCCTGACCGACGAAGCCGAAGAGGGTAAACTCTACATGGGTACCGTCCGCAAGATCATGGATTTTGGCGCCTTTGTTGAAATCATGCCAGGTACTGATGGGCTGGTTCATATTTCGGAACTAGACACTGCCAGAGTAAAAGTAGTCACCGACGTCCTGAATGAAGGTGACAAAGTACTTGTAAAGTGCATTGGCATCGACAAAAACGGAAAGATCAAACTTTCACGTAAGGAAGCACTGGGCCTCAATCCTGACGGCACCACGATTGCTTCTGAATAAATCTGACAGTTGCATATTTTGTTGATCAGTAAAAGGGCGGGGCCGAAAATGGCTTCGCCTTTTCTTTTATCGGCAGATCAGGCATAGTGATTTCATTCAGCTGGCATGGGAGGCGCATATGAAGAAAAATCGTTTGGCAGCCATCGATATTGGTACCAATTCGATCCGCTGCATAGTGGTTGAAGTAGATTCCCGCGGACGCTTCATGGTTCTTGACGATGAAAAAGCAACGGTTCGTCTTGGTGAAAATATGGCGGCAAGTGGTGCCATATCACCACCCGCATTCGCTCGTGCGGTCGATGCAATGTCCCGTATCCGCAAGTTGATCGATGGACTGAATGTTTTCGAGGTTGAAGCTGTTGCAACCAGTGCTGTAAGAAGTGCTACCAATGGTACTGAACTTGTAAGTGTTCTTACAAGAGAACTAGGCAGGGAAATACGGATAATCTCTGGAGAAGAAGAAGCCGAACTGGTTGCACTGTCTGCCCGTCATAATTTTGATATGAGCGGCAAACGCTACATGATCATTGATATTGGTGGCGGCAGTGTTGAAATCATGAGTGCGGTTGCCAACCATGTTGAGATTTGTCATTCGCTTCAGTTGGGTGCGGTATTAATGACAGACAAGTTTCTGCTTTCCGATCCGGTGAAAGATTCTGAAATCGGTAAACTCAGGCGTCATGTCAGAGGGGAACTGAAGAACATATATCCGGATGATAAACCGATAGTTCAGACTTTAATAGGTTCTGGCGGGACAATAACTGCGCTGGCAAGCATGGTAATGAGCATGCGCAGACAGGTTTTTTCATCGTTGCACGGCTTTGAGGTTCTGCGTTCAGAGGTTGTTCATATACTTGCAATGCTCATGAGAAAAGATATCAAGGCACTCAGGAACGTTCCAGGGTTAAACCCTGACCGGGCTGACATTATTGTTGCCGGACTGGTGGTAATTGACGAACTGATGAAGTTTTTCGGCGCTAACATGATGCTGATTAACGAACGCGGCATTCGAGAAGGATTAATTATCAGATGCATGAAGCGATTGCAGTTACTACCAGATTCTGCCGTACTGCGCACCTGGAAGGAATCGGTGTTGGAATTTGCCAGTTCATGTCATTTTGACGAACCGCACTCCCGACACGTTTCTAAAATAGCTCTGAGCATATTTGATGAACTCGCGAAAGAATTTAAATTCAAAAAAGCTGATCGTAAATTATTAGAAGCGGCGGCACTACTCCACGACATCGGCTATTTTATAAGTTACAACAGCCATCACAAGCATTCTCACCATCTGATCCGTCATGCTGATTTGTTTGGCTTCACACCGCGCGAACGGGAAATGACGGCATTGATAGCCCGCTATCACAGAAAATCGCTCCCAAAGAAAAAGCATACTGAGTACGAGCGGTTAGAAGTTAAGGACCAATTACTTGTCAGTCAACTGGCTGGCATACTTCGCCTGGCCGATGGGCTTGACCGCCGCCGAAACGGCCTGGTTGAGGTTGTCGCTCTTCAACACACTGAATCCACTTACAAACTCCAACTGCTCGGCACGGAGGATATATCGGTGGAGATATTTGGCGGCAATGCCAAGAAAGACCTCTTTGAAAAGGCATTTGCCGGAAGTGTCACTTTTCAGTAAATTTCCTGGGAGATAGGAGTCCTAAAGTAGTACGTTTCTTTGATCTGATAGAGGTTCTGAGTGGTCATTGATTTTCTCCTGTGTGTGCCAAATTGTGGCAAAGTCACAGGAGGGCTAATAAGGACAGTAGAAATGAGGGTAGGGGACAATAAAAAAGCTCCACAATCTCAGCAAGATATGGAGCTATACTATAGTTTGTCTGGTAGCGGAGGCCGGACTCGAACCGGCATGACCTTGCGATCGGCAGATTTTGAGTCTGCTGTGTCTACCATTTCACCACTCCGCCAGCGTCGGTGAATATAGTTCAGACAAACTCCTACGTCAAGATTAAAAAACTGGTCGTAAAAAAAGGTTGACTTCTAGATGTGAATTATTACATTAAATAGTCAAAATTTATACGGGAGGTACAAATGATTAGAAACAGTTTGCTGGGGAAGGTTGCAACGGTTATCGGACTTTTGACTGCTGTTGCTGGTTTGGCGTTTGCTTCGACACATGTCGATGCTGGCATGACACCTGATGAAGCATTGCAGAAGATGATGGATGGCAATAAGCGCTATGTGGAAAACCAGATGACCGGCTCAAACATGTGTGGTGCCGCCACCCGCACCAGCCTGGCCAAATCTCAGAAGCCTTACGCCATAGTGCTAACCTGTTCGGATTCGCGCGTTCCTCCAGAAATTATTTTCGACAAGGGTCTCGGAGAAATATTTGTCATCAGAGTCGCTGGTAACGTTCCAGACCCGATTGTTCTGGGAAGCATCGAGTATGCCGCAGAACATCTATCTTCTCCGCTGCTAATGGTGTTGGGGCATGAGCGCTGTGGAGCTGTTTCTGCTGCGGTAGGAGCCAAAGGAAAGAGCACCGGCAGCGCTAATATAGATGCAATAATCAAAGCAATTTCACCAAACATCAAACCTGCCGCCAAGAGTTGCGATGCCTGCAAAGGTGAGGCAAAATGTGCTGATACAAAGAAGGAAGCCTTTATCGAATGCGTTGTTGATGCAAACGCAAAAGCTGTTGCGGCCGGAATAACAAAGAAATCGAAAATCCTCAAGCATCTGGTAGAGACAAAGAAACTTAAAGTTGTGGCAGCCAAGTATGATCTGGATGACGGCGCGGTAACTGTCTTAAAATAATGTGTTGCTTTGCCGTTATGTAAAGAATTGTCATACGGAATTTGGAGAAAATCGAACTTGACCTGATTCATATTTTAATGTACTGTCGCACCAGAAAAATCCTCCTTTTAATCCAGCCCGAGAGGCTGGCAAAGGTGCTAAATGAAAACTGTTCGCAAATCTATATCGGAAGAGCCTTGCCGCATACTGCGGAGAGGCTCTTTTTTTGTGTCCGTAAAAAGGGGGCAACATGTCTGCTGAACAAACTACATTGTTGGATGCTGCAGGGGTTAGGCGTGCTTTGACACGAATTGCCCATGAAATACTGGAACGAAACAAGGGTGTTTCAGACGTTGTGTTAATTGGTATCCGTTCCGGCGGAGTTTTTTTGGCGAACGGAATTGCCCACCATATTGGCATAATCGAAGGAGAGGCTGTACCACTCGGCGCCGTCGATATAACCCTTTACCGTGATGACATAAGTGGACAATTGCCACATCAACCGGTTGGCAAAACAGATATCCCATTCTCACTTGAAGGGAAAAAAGTCATTCTGGTTGACGATGTACTGTTTACGGGACGCACTATTCGCGCTGCCATGGATGCCCTTATGGACTATGGTAGACCTCAATGTATTCAACTGGCAGTCCTGATAGATCGAGGTCATCGTGAACTGCCCATACGGGCGGACTACGTTGGAAGAAATGTACCAACCAGCCTGAAGGAAAATGTTCAGGTGATTTTTGATGACAATAACCAGCCAAGTGAAGTTGTACTTGAAAAATAGGGGAGGGTGAACAGTTATGGCCGAGTTCAAACATAAGCACATCATTGCCCTGCGGGACCTGTCAAAAGAAGATATCGAGATGCTGATCTCAACTGCCGAGAGTATGCGTGAGGTTAACAGTCGTGATATCAAAAAGGTTCCGACACTGCGCGGCAAGACTATTATCAACCTGTTTTATGAGTCCTCAACCCGCACCAGAACTTCTTTCGAGATTGCCGGCAAGAGGCTTTCGGCCGACACGGTAAACATTGCACCTTCAAACAGCTCTGCCACAAAGGGAGAAACTCTGGCAGACACCGCATTGAATCTGCTTGCTATGAAGCCAGACATCATTGTCATGCGCCATGCTGTTTCCGGATCACACTATTTTCTGGCGGAAAAAGTCAATTGTTCTATCATAAATGCAGGCGATGGGGCCCATGAGCACCCTTCGCAGGGTCTCCTTGACATGCTGACCATGAAAGACCGTTTCGGCCGGCTTGACGGACTCAAAGTTGCAATTGTTGGTGATATCACCCATAGCCGCGTGGCTCGCTCCAATATACAAGGATTGACAAAGCTCGGGTCATCAATTTACCTGGCCGGACCACCAACAATGATGCCGCCTGGAGTTGAAAAACTTGGAAATGTGACTGTTTGCGCAAATATGAAAGAGGCCATCCAGGACGCCGATGTGGTCATGATGCTTCGCATCCAGCAGGAACGCCAGGGGAAAACCCTGATGCCTAATACCCGCGAATACTCTCGTTATTTCGGTTTAAACCCGGATAACATAAAGCTTGCCAAACCAAATGCCATGGTTATGCATCCCGGTCCGATCAACCGTGGTGTCGAGATGTCTTCCCAGGTTGTCGACGGCGATCAGTCATGGATTCTCAAACAGGTAGAAAACGGTGTGGCAGTCAGAATGTCGATGCTGTACCACGTCTGTGGTGGCGAGTTGGAATAACATAATATATTTGATCAAAAGAGGTGACATCATGAGTTTGTTGATAAAAAATGGACGATTAATAGATCCGAGCCAGAAGATAGATGACACACTTGACATTTTAGTTGAAAACGGGCTGATCAAGCAGATTGGAAAGAGCTTGCAGGTACCTGCAGATGTAAGATCCATTGACGCTTCTGGAATGCTTGTAGTACCCGGTCTGATTGATATTCATGTTCATCTTCGAGACCCTGGCCTTGAGTACAAGGAGGATATTGTTTCCGGTACCAAGGCTGCTGTATCCGGTGGTTTCACGTCAGTATGCTGCATGCCAAACACCAAACCGGTTATTGATAATAAGGCTATTGTCAGTTACATCATCAACAAAGCAAAGAATGAGGGTTTCTGCAACGTATTCCCGGTCGGTTCCATTACCTATGGCTTGAGTGGCGAACGCATGTCGGAAATGGGTGAACTCAAAGAATCAGGTTGCGTAGCGGTTTCGGATGACGGCAAACCGGTTAACAACCCTGAACTGATGCGCCGCGCGCTGGAATATGCCAGAGGCATAGGCATCATGGTTATTTCACATGCCGAAGATCTGGAACTGGTTGGAGGAGGCGTGATGAACGAAGGTTATACCTCCACTGAACTGGGATTGAAAGGTATCCCGAGGGTAGCGGAAGACATTGCCACATCACGTGAAATCATGCTGGCAGAATATACAAATTCACCTATTCACATAGCCCACGTTTCCACCAGGGGCGCAGTGAGGATTATCCGGGAGGCCAAAGCTCGCGGTGTACAGGTTACCTGTGAAACAGCGCCGCACTACTTCACCCTGACTGATGATGCAGTCCGAGGTTACAACACAAATGCCAAAATGAACCCGCCGCTTAGGGAAGCTGAAGATATGGCTGCTATCAAAGAGGGTCTCAGGGACGGCACCATTGACTGCATAGCAACTGATCATGCCCCGCACCACATTGATGAAAAAGATGTTGAGTTTAATGAAGCAATGAATGGTATCATAGGCTTGGGGACGTCCTTGCCACTGTCGCTGCAACTAGTGCGCGACGGAATACTGACCATTAATCAACTAGTCGAGAAAATGTCATGCAACCCTTCAAAAATACTTAATCTTAATCGAGGCACTCTGAGCCCAGGCAGCATTGCTGACATTACCATTATCGATCCTGACCGACAATGGGAGATCAACGAAGGGTCAGTCGCCAGTAAATCCAAAAATTCGCCTTTTCTGGGATGGACGGTTACCGGATGGGCATCCTGCACTATCGTGGATGGAAATATCATGTATCAGGTTACAGGCAATTGAAATAAAAGGAGCATTACTGCATGAAAGCTATTCTTGCGCTCGCTGACGGGCGCATATTTGAAGGCAAATCTTTTGGCGCCAGTGGCGAGTCTACCGGCGAGGTGGTTTTCAATACTGCCATGACTGGTTACCAGGAAGTACTGACGGACCCTTCCTACAAGGGCCAGATGGTAACAATGACCTACACCCAGATCGGTAACACCGGCATAAACCCTGAGGACATCGAGAGCCGCGGGCTATTCCTGTCCGGCTTTATTGTCAAGGAGTATCAGGATTGCTACTCCAATTGGCGCGCCACGATGAGCTTGGATTCTTATCTTAAAGAAAATGGTATTGTTGGAATTCACGGTTTGGATACCCGTGCTTTAACGCGCCACCTTCGGGACAAAGGCGCCCAGAACGGCATTATTTCAACGGTTGATATGAATCACGAAAACTTGGTGGCTAAGGCTCGTGCCATTCCCAGCATGGCTGGACTGGATCTAGCCTCAGGAGTAAGCTGTGAAAAGCCCTATCATTGGACGGAAGGTGTCTGGGATCTTGAAAGCGGCTATCCACAGATCGACGCAACTACTCTCAAATACAAGGTAGTCGCTTACGATTTCGGCATAAAATATAACATTCTTCGCTGTTTGGTGGATTCCGGCTGTGATGTAACAGTTGTGCCGGCAGATTATCCGGCAGACAATGTACTGGCCATGAACCCAGACGGTATTTTTCTCTCAAACGGTCCCGGGGATCCAGAGCCATTGGTCTCTGTACAAGCTGAAATCAGAAAATTAATCGGTAAAAAGCCAATATTTGGAATTTGTCTTGGACACCAACTGTTAGGATTGGCTTTGGGCGGAAAGACCATGAAACTTCCTTTCGGAAATCATGGTTCAAATCTGCCGGTCATGGATATGTCTACCCGCAAAGTAGAAATCACATCACAGAATCACGGTTTCGCAGTGGATCTGGATTCTTTAGGTGAGTCGGCTTGCCTGGGACACGAGAACCTGAACGACCAAACAGTGGAAGGAATCCGCCATTGCGATCTGCCGATCTTCTCGGTCCAGCATCATCCGGAGGCTTCTCCTGGCCCACATGATTCACAGTATTTGTTTGAACGGTTCACAGATATGATGGAGAAACATAAAGCATAGCTATGAATTACCATGCTCTGTATCAATCGGGTGAACTGCTGCAACGTATCAGTAATGCCTACAAGCGTTTGTCAGCTTGCGACATCTGTCCTCATAATTGCGGGATTAATCGCATCAAGGGTGAACGTGGGATCTGTGGCGCCGGGCTTTATCCCAGGATCGCATCGGCCAATGTCCATCAGGGCGAAGAGCCCCCTATTTCCGGTACAAGGGGTTCCGGCACCGTATTTCTTACAGGCTGTTCTTTAAAATGTATTTTTTGCCAGAATTTTCCAATCAGTCAGTTGGGGAATGGTGACGAGATTACCACCCTCGAACTTGCAAATCGAATGCTGAAGCTCCAAAAACGGCGAGCTCATAACATAAACTTTGTCACACCGACACATTATCTGCCCCAGATTCTGGCTGCGCTCTGGCTGGCAATTCCGCAGGGTTTTTCCCTGCCTCTGGTCTGGAATTCCAGCGGATACGAAGACGCAGATGTCCTTCAGTTGCTTGAAGGTATAGTTGATATTTACCTGCCCGACATGAAATACAGTGAAGATGCCCAAGCGGTCAGCATTTCGTCAGCCCCGGGTTACTCTCTTATTAATCGCACTGCTGTGACTGAGATGTTTCGTCAGGTAGGCCATCTGCAACTGGACGACGATGGAATTGCCACTAAAGGTCTGATTGTTCGCCACCTTGTATTGCCGAAGGGAATGGCTGGGTCAACAGAAACCCTTTCGTGGATTTCTGAAAATATTGGTAAAATGACTCACATTGCGCTTATGAGCCAATATTTCCCGGCTCATAAGGCCCCAGGCATCCCCGGAATAAATCGCAAGATAAGTATTGATGAGTACAATCATGTTATTGAAGTAATGGAAGAGATTGGCCTGGAAAATGGCTGGACACAGGATCATGAAGATATTTGAGTTTGTGGGGTATTTTTATGCCTGAAATAATAATGACAATGTCTGAGCAGATTCTGCTCGAAAAATGCAGGGAAACTGAACTGCTTTGCAAGGAGCTGTACGAGTACTTTGCGGAACTTTACTCCAGTAACCGTGACGCATATTGCCTATGGTCAAAAACGGCCAAAGAGGAAGAGAATCATGCCGCCCAATTTACTTTGGCATTGAAACTAAGAAAGGGCATGCCTTGTATGGTCACGGTTGGACCAGACAAAATTGAATCAATCAATAATCAAATTCGGGCAGTGATAGCAAAGGTCAAAGTTACCCCCCCAAAACTGGCTGATGCCCTCAGCTCATCAATTAAGTTGGAAAGGTTTCTGGCGGAATTCCATCTTTCGTGCGTGGTCGTATTTGAAGATGAATCTTACAAGAAAATGTTTAATGCCATGATGGCAAGTGATCAAGAACACATTGCCTCACTACAAAGTGCTTACGACACCCTTACGGGCCGCCAGGATTGGTCATTCACCTCTTAACATTACTCGTGATAATTCGTATTGCCACTAATGCTTTGTAAATGTGGACGGATCATCATTGCAATTATCTTTATAAACACATGAAGGAGTACAGCTTAAATGCCTAAAAGAACAGATATAAAGAAGATTCTCATCATAGGAGCCGGTCCCATAGTTATAGGTCAGGCATGCGAGTTTGATTATTCAGGCACACAAGCCTGCAAAGCCCTGAAAGAAGAAGGCTTTGAGGTTGTACTGCTGAATAGCAATCCAGCCACAATCATGACTGACCCTGATTTTGCGGATCGCACCTATATAGAACCGGTTACACCTGAGATTCTTGCCAAGATTATTGAGAAAGAACGTCCTGACGCCGTTTTACCAACACTGGGTGGTCAAACAGCTCTTAACACGGCAGTTTCGGTCGCAGAAATGGGTATCCTGGAAAAGTATGGCGTCGAGCTGATTGGAGCTAAATTGCCAGCCATCAAAAAAGCCGAGGATCGCACTCTTTTCAAGCAGGCTATGGAAAAGATTGGCTTGGCGATTCCCAATTCAGGTTTAGCCCATAACTACACTGAGGCTATGGATGTTATCAAATCTATCGGTTTTCCTGCCATTATTCGACCTTCGTTTACACTGGGCGGCACGGGCGGAGGTATCGCCTACAATATGGAAGAGTACGAAAAGATGGCACTTGGCGGCATTGACGCATCTCCAACAGACGAGATTCTAATAGAGGAATCGGTGATCGGATGGAAGGAATATGAACTGGAGGTTATGCGCGACACTGCCGACAATGTGGTTATTATCTGCTCTATTGAGAACTTCGACCCGATGGGCGTCCATACCGGGGATTCAATCACAGTGGCACCAGCCCAGACATTGACAGACAAAGAATATCAGATACTGAGGGATGCATCTCTGAAAATCATCCGAGAAATCGGCGTGGACACCGGTGGATCCAACATTCAGTTTGGTATCAATCCCATAAACGGACGCCTGGTTGTAATTGAAATGAATCCTCGCGTTTCCCGTTCGTCCGCTCTGGCTTCCAAGGCAACCGGTTTCCCGATTGCCAAGATCGCTGCCAAACTGGCGGTTGGTTTTACCCTGGATGAGATAACCAATGACATTACCCGTGAAACCCCGGCCTGTTTTGAACCGAGTATTGATTATGTCGTTACCAAGATTCCACGCTTTACTTTCGAAAAGTTTCCTGCTGCAGACGCAACATTAACAACCCAGATGAAGTCCGTTGGCGAAGTCATGGCAATTGGACGAACCTTCAAGGAGTCTTTCCAGAAAGCGCTCCGCTCGCTGGAAATTGGCGTTAGCGGTTTTGATTCCAAACTGTTTGATCTCGGCAACGAGACCCGTCGCGCTTTGACAGGCAAGGAGCAACAGTTGTTGCTCGAAAAGCTGAGAGTTCCCAACTGTGAACGCCTTTGGTATATCGGTGATGCTCTGCGAAACGGCATGACCGTTGAGGAAATTAACAAGCATACCGCCATTAATACGTGGTTTTTGCATAATATCCGCCAGATCATCGAGATGGAAGAACAACTCAAAAAAATTGGATTCGACGATAAGCAAAAACTCAAAAATATTCTGCGTGAAGCCAAACAGTATGGCTTCTCCGACAAGTTTCTGTCCGTTTTGTGGGGAAAGACTGAGGACGAGGTGCGGAACCTGCGTTGGTCGAACGGAGTCCTTCCGGTTTACAAAAGAGTTGATACTTGTGCTGCCGAATTTGTTGCATACACTCCATACATGTATTCAACCTACGAGGATGAGTGTGAAGCTGAACCAACTGACCGCAAGAAAATTATGATTCTGGGTGGCGGCCCGAACCGGATCGGACAAGGCATCGAATTTGATTACTGCTGTGTGCACGGAGTATTTGCACTGGAAGAGGATGGTTATGAAACCATAATGGTCAACTGCAACCCGGAAACAGTCTCTACCGATTACGACACTTCCGATAGACTTTACTTTGAACCTTTGACTCTCGAAGATGTATTAGAAATAGTCAACGTAGAAAAGCCGGTCGGAGTTATAGTTCAGTTTGGTGGCCAAACTCCGCTCAAGCTGGCTGTTGCACTGGAAAAAGCCGGAGTTCCGATCATCGGCACATCACCCGATGCCATTGACCGGGCCGAAGATCGTGAGCGTTTCAAGGAGATGCTTAATAAGCTTGGACTGCGTCAGCCGGAGAATGGTACTGCACGTTCTTTTGAAGAGGCCGAAAAAGTTGCCGACCGGATCAGCTATCCAGTAGTTGTTCGCCCTTCTTACGTTTTGGGTGGACGCGCCATGGAGATTGTCTATGACGTGGACAATCTTCGGCGTTATATGCATACCGCTGTGCAAGCTTCACCCGAGCATCCAATCCTGATCGACAAATTTCTGGATGAGGCGATAGAAATTGACGTTGATGCTCTTTGTGACGGCGCAGAGGTCGTTATCGGCGGCATTATGGAACATATCGAAGAGGCGGGAATTCACTCAGGCGACTCGGCTTGTTCCCTGCCACCTTACTCAGTGGGAGCTGAAATGGTTGCCGAGATTCGCCGCCAAACCGTGTTGATGGCACTGGAACTTAATGTCAAGGGATTGATGAACGTTCAGTTTGCAATCAAGGATGGTGATATCTACATCCTCGAAGTCAACCCTCGCGCCTCACGTACCGCGCCATTTGTATCCAAAGCCACCGGGCGTCCGCTGGCCAAGATTGCAGCTCGAGTCATGGCAGGAAAGAGTTTGCGAGAATTGGGCGTTACTGAAGACATCATTCCAAAGCACATTTCAGTCAAGGAGGCAGTGTTCCCATTTGTAAAGTTTCCTGGTGTTGACACCATTCTGGGACCCGAGATGAAATCGACCGGTGAGGTCATGGGCATTGGCGAGACCTTTGCCGAAGCCTTTGCCAAATCCCAACTGGGTGCCAATGTGAAACTGCCGCTTACCGGGAACGCATTCATAAGCGTACGAGACGCCGATAAGAAACATGTTGTAAGCGCAGCCGAAAGGTTGTATAAAGCCGGTTTCGGCATTCTGGCAACTGGAGGCACCGCGACTTTTCTGGAAGAGAAAGGAATTCCGGTACGTCGGGTAAACAAGGTTCTGGAAGGACGTCCACATATTGTAGATGCCATCAAGAATGGCGAAGTTCAACTGGTGGTCAATACTACGCAGGGAGCCCAGGCGGTTGCAGATTCTTTCTCGATTCGACGCGAATCTCTTATGCATGGCCTGGCGTATTATACAACAGTGGCCGGTGCAAAAGCCGTGGCAGAAGGCATTAGCACCCTGAAGGAACATGACCTGGATGTCAAACCGATTCAGGATTACCTGAAATAATATTTACAGGAGTATATTAATAGATGTCTCACACAATCCCGTTGACAAAAGAGAGCTTTGAAGCTCTGCAGGAAGAGTTGAAGCGGCTTATCAGAGAGGAACGCCCCAAGGTTATTCAGGATATAGCTGAAGCTCGCGCACACGGTGACCTTTCAGAAAATGCAGAGTATGATGCTGCCAAGAATCGTCAAGGATTTATTGAAGGGCGTATTCAAGAAATCAATGGAAAAATGGCTCGTGCTCATGTCGTTGATTTGTCAGGCCTCAAACCAGATAAAGTCGTTTTCGGATGTACTGTAACTCTTTACGATACCGCCACAGAAGAAGAGGTTACTTACAAAATCGTGGGCGAGGATGAAGCCGATATCAAGGTGAGCAAGATATCCTGTACCTCGCCGGTTGGCAAGGCCTTGATCGGCCATAAACTTGATGATTCCGTGAGGGTTATAGTACCATCCGGCAAAAAAGAATACGAAATCATAGATATCAAATACGATTAGTAGCTTTTCGACGCTACTAGAAAAGGAGACAATACAATGGCGGATAAAATCAATAAGGATATGACCTTTTTTGAGGTCATGCGTACGTATCCAGAGTCGGTTCAGGTTCTTCAGAAATACCATTTGGGTTGTGTAGGTTGCATGGGAGCTCAGAATGAAAGCCTTGAACAAGGCGCCAATGCCCACGGCATTGACGTTGATGCGCTTCTCAAGGATTTGAACGCCATCGCCCAATAGTGAGATAGCAGCCCAAACAATTAAAGCCCTCATTGGTTACCCCGTGAGGGCTTTTGCTTGCCATGGTACAGATATGATTGTAACTATTGATAAAAATGGGGCTCTGACCGTCCCACCAGATTTGGTTTCCGCAGTCGGGTTATCTCCGGGAGATAAAGTTTCTATTGAAACATCTGGCGATAAGATTCTACTTTCGACCATCACTTCCACACAGTTACCAGACACCTCCGAAATTATTTCCGGATCATTTTCCGAGGCTATAAAAAAGAAAAACTTGCAGACTGGAGTTCAGTTTATCAGAGGTATTGGCCCGAAACTGGCTGTGCTGCTTGAAAAACGCGATATTAAAACAATAGAAGATTTACTTTATCTGTTACCGCTCCGCTATGAAGACCGCAGAGAGTTAATCCCGATTTCACATCTGCGAGCCGGCCAGACATCGGTTTTTTCGGGCAAGATCCTGTCTGCAGACTCAGCCACAACCAAAGGTGGTCGGCGAGTATTTGAAGTTGTCGTGGGGGATGATTCCGGCAGCATTACTTTCAAATGGTTCCATGCCAATGCCGTCTGGATGAAACGAACCTGGACGCTGGGTAGAATAGGAATTTTCAGCGGTGAAATCAGCCAGTTTGGGTTCCAGCGCGAAGTTCATCATCCTGATGTCGAATGGCTTAAAGATGGCTGTGACCTCAAATCTGTACTTGATTCAGATCCGGCCAATTTTGGTAAAATTGTACCGGTTTATCCGTTGACAGAAGGACTACATCAAAAAACCATGCGGCGTATTATGAAAGAGGTTTTGGACAACTTTCTAAATAATATTGAGAGCGCAATTCCGGCTGATGTACTTCCAGCAGAGTTCCCAACATTGAAGATTGCCCTGAATCATGTCCATTGGCCGCCTCCCGATGCGAATTTGATTGATTTTAATGGAGGTAAAACTCCTTCCCACCGCGCAATGGCTTTTGACGAGTTTTTCTACTGGGAGTTGGGGTTGGCGCTTAAAAAACGCGGCGTAGCTTTGGAGAAGGGAATCGCCTTCCAAGTCACACACCGCTATACCAAGGAACTGGTCAGGCTACTCCCGTTTGAGCTTACTGCCGCCCAAAGAAAAGTTCTGTCGGAGATCAAGATCGACATGATGTCTCCGCATCCGATGCACCGACTGGTACAGGGCGATGTAGGAAGCGGCAAAACGCTGGTAGCACTTATGGCTGCCCTGGTGGCCGTGGAAAACGGATATCAGGTGGCCTTCATGGCCCCGACCGAGATTCTTGCCGAACAGCATTGGCACACTATCCACCGGTGGTGCTCGCAAATGGATATCGAAGTCATCCTGGTGACGGCCTCATTGAAGGGTAAAGCCAGAAAAGATCTTCTTGAACGAATAGCGGATGGCAAAGCTCAAATTGTCGTAGGCACGCATTCTGTCATTCAGGAAAAGATTGAATTTTCAAATCTGGGATTGGGAATTATCGATGAACAGCACCGTTTTGGTGTTCTACAGAGAGGAATACTCAAGAAGAAGGGTGCTAACCCGGACATCCTTGTTATGACAGCCACACCGATCCCGCGCACATTGGCAATGACACTCTTCGGCGACCTGTCGCTGTCTGTGATAGATGAATTGCCGCCGGGAAGAATACCGGTGGAAACAAAACTATATTTTGAGTCACGCCGCGGCCGAGTCTATGATATGATCCGCGGAGAAGCGAAACAAGGGCATCAGAGTTTCATTATATATCCTCTAGTGGAGGAAACGGAAAAGTCAGACCTTAGAGCAGCCAGCCAGATGGCGGAACACCTGGGTTCCGATATTTTTTCATCTTTGAGAGTGGGACTGCTTCACGGCAGGATGGACCCTGATGAAAAGGAGCGAGTTATGAGCTCCTTTAAAAATCGTGAGCTGGATATTCTTGTTTCTACCACTGTGATTGAAGTTGGAATAGACATACCTAACGCAACTCTTATGGTGATTGAGCATGCCGAGCGATTCGGGCTATCACAATTACATCAATTACGGGGGAGGGTAGGACGGGGGAGCATCAAGTCCCAATGTATCCTGCTGACTTCGGGTAAGCTGTCTGAAGATGGCGAAAAACGTTTAAGAGTGATGGAATCCACCACAGATGGTTTCCGAATCGCCGAAGCTGACTTGGAAATTCGCGGTCCTGGTGATTTCCTTGGGACTCGTCAAGCCGGTATGCCTGACTTCCGGGTAGCCAATATACTTAGAGATGGCTCCGTACTGGAACAGGCACGACAAGCAGCTTTCACATTGATTGATAAAGATCCCGAACTCTCCGCGGCTTGCAATAAACCATTGTATGCAGAATTGATGCGGCGATGGGAAAAACGTTTGGAACTGGCAACAATCGGATAGCCTGAAAAATATTGAAACGGGATTCATGATGCGCATAATAAGCGGTTCGGATATATTCGACAATAACTTCAACAAATCAATCGTAACGGTCGGTAATTTCGACGGCGTCCACAGAGGTCATGTGGAATTGTTTAATCGCTTGAAAAAAATGAGCAGCGACCTTTGCCTTCCATCAGTTGTAGTAACATTTGAGCCTCACCCACTGAAGGTTTTATCGCCTGCAACGGCCCCCAATCTAATTACAACCTATAATCAAAAAGTTTCCTTGATAGCAGATACCGGTATTGATTGTTTGGTGGTCATTCCATTTACCTTTGAAATTTCAAAAATGTCAGCAGAGGATTTTGTCGGCAGAGTTCTCTGTGGTTCACTTGGGATGAAGCATATCGTAATCGGACACGACTATGCTTTTGGCCGTGACCGGAGAGGAAACTACGAAACTTTGGAGCAACTCGGCGCGGAATTGGGCTTTACTCTCGAAGACCTTGAACCAATTGGCGATGGTAAACTCGTTTTCAGCAGTAGCCTGGTTAGAAGCCAGTTAGTCTCCGGTGATATGGACGCAGTTTCCAATATACTCGGTCGATTTTATATGATTACAGGAACTGTGGTGCATGGACGTGAAATTGGACATTCACTAGGTTTTCCAACGGCCAACATATCAACTCCCAACGAACTTCTGCCACCGGATGGTGTCTATGCCGTTATGACGATGGTAGAAGGGCAACTCATCAAGGGTGCTTGCAATATTGGCTTGAATCCGACTTTTGAGGGTGGCTCTCGCACAATTGAGGTTTTTCTGCTTGATTTTTCTGACCAGATTTATGGCAAAGAAATTGCGGTCTATTTTGTGCGTAAACTCCGGGATGTCAAAAAATTCCCGGACATTCAGCGATTGATCAATGCAATTAAGAGTGACGTTGAAACCACACGAACAATTCTAAGTAATATTCAGGAATGCATGATAAAGCCAAAACTTTTGACAGGAACATTGTGAATAAAAAAATTGATATAAAGTTCTGGCTGGGCATCGGAATCAGTCTTTTCTTCATGCTTCTGCTTTTTCGTAAAATTGACTTTAGGCAACTCGGTTCGGCACTGCTTTCAGTTGATTATCGTTACATTGTTCTGGCTGTTATCTTAACATTTATCAGTTATTATCTTCGCGCAATAAGGTGGCGATATATACTGATTTCTGAAAAAACAATTCCGATTTCCTCTCTTTATCCCGCTACAATAATTGGCTACATGGCTAATAACCTGCTTCCAGCCCGCTTGGGTGAGTTTGTGCGCGCATATGTTTTAGCCCAGCGGGAACAACTTGAAACGCCACTGGTCTTTGCGTCATTAGTAATTGACAGACTTTTTGACGGTTTTACAGTTCTTGTAATGTTGCTGATTACACTCTTTGCAATCAAACTGCCTCCTGGAATGGAAGATGCCGCCACCGCCCTAAAAGCTGGCGGAACTGTAATGTTCCTGATTTATTGCGGAATTCTTGTTTTTCTATTTCTGTTGAAGCGTCAAACACAACGAATGTTATCCTTGGTCGGATTGTTGCTAAAACCTTTCCCAAGGCGCCTTTCTGAAAGTTTGATTCCCATGTTGGGTTCATTTATTGGGGGAATCAGGTTATCCTTGCGAAGTGGCCATATTGTGGCGATGCTTATGTCTTCGGTATTTATCTGGAGCTTTGCAGTACTGCCAGTTGACATGATACTGCGTTCATTTGGTGTAAATCTGCCGATAACTGCGTCCATGTTCATAATGGTGCTGCTGGTATTCGCAGTCATGGTACCGGCGTCACCAGGTTTCATCGGTACTTATCATTATGCATGTTTCAAAGGTCTCTCTGTTTTTGGAATCCCGGAAACAACGTCAATCAGCATCTCTTTGATTATTCATGGCACAGCTTTTTTCCCGGTCATCATTGCCGGATTCTATCATTTGTGGAGCAACAAGATCTCTCTCAATGATATTCAGAGGGCGGAAAAAACAAGATGAAATTGTTCCGAAACAGCAGCACTCTTTTTGACCCGTTTCTAGTCCTTTCGTGCATCGTTCCATTTGCCCTCTATATGGCTACCCTGGCTCCTTCGGTCACTTTTTTCGACAGTGGTGAGTTTTTAACCGCTACCGCCTCAATCGGCTCAGCCCACTCACCGGGTTATCCATTATTTTTGATGTACGCAAAGTTATTTACCTGGCTCCCCTTTGGAAATATCGCTTTCAGAATCAATGTCGCGACTGCCGTATCGTCCTCATTGGCCTGCCTGGTTGTTTATGTTCTCACAACGTACTTGCTTAAACGGGAATCACTTCTGGAGGATGAAAGATTCAACCGTATTGCCATTAAATTGGCTGGCTTGGCGGCTGCGCTTACTTTTAGTGTAACCCCACGATTGTGGCTTCAGTCCAACCATGACAAACCATATCCGCTGCTTGCTTTCATTACTGCTGTTGTTTTCTACCTGCTTTTGAAGTGGCGCGACCTTTACCGGAGTGGCAGTGATCGCCCTCCATATATTTACGTGAGCACTTTTTTGGCAGGACTTGCCATGGCAGTTCATCAAACCGTCGTGCTGTTTCTGCCGGCTTGGTTTTTAATGATTATCCTGACCGATTGGCGCTTGCTCAAGAGAATCCGGGAAATCATTCTTACGTTTGCTTTTGCAATGCTTGGTTTTTCGATCCATCTTTATCTGCCTCTTCGTGCTACCCGCAACCCTCTGCTTAATTGGGGCGATTCAAAAACAATCGACCAGTTCTTGTGGCACTTCCTGAGAAGAGGTTATCCATCTGACCCACATTCTCGTGACGCATCTTTGCTATTGGCTCAGATAAAGGCATTTAATCTGCCTCGAGAATTTACCTGGCTTGGCGTAATCCTTCTAATCCTTGGACTAGTCTACGTTTGGAAAAAGAATCGAGTTTTTTTTATTGCCTACCTGTCTGCTGTTCTTGTTTTTATTTTGGTGATCGCAGGTTATTTCAATACGCTACTTGATTTAATATTTTTGACTGAAGAATTTTTCACTCCGCTATATCTATTATCCGCAGTCTTGATTGGTTTGGGCCTGTTCTGTCTACTGGGTTATGCTGTACATAATGCCAGAATTCCGGAGCGAATCGGATCACCCGTGTATGCCCTGTGCTTCGTACTGTTTTTTTCGCTTCCCACGGCAATGTGCGCAGTGAACTATTACGAAAACGATCAGCATAACAACTACATCGCCTTTGACTATGCAACAAACTCGCTCCGTTCTTTGCCACAAAACGCAATCATGTTTACCTGGGGTGACAGCGGTGCATTTCCGCTTTGGTATCTGCAAGGTGTCGAACGGATGCGTGAAGACCTGGATCTGCCGCATACACCACATTTGGTGTTTGATTGGTATCTTGATTCCATGCCCAGACTTTTTTCAGACAGTAATTTGAGAAAATTTGATATCGCATCATCTGGCCCTGAAACCGCCTTAAGAATCGCCATTACGGAAAGCTTGGGTATAAGACCTGTGTATATCGACTTTTCAACCAGATATTCTGTTGAATTTAAAGAGTATGTACCGGTTCAAAAAGGGATTGTTTACCGTATCAGAAAAATTAACGATCCTGTTGGACTACCCGATACTTCTATATGGGACAACTACAGTAATCGTGGGATTTTCGATAAGATCTCATTCCTGGATCTTGATACCGGAAAGGCGATCATGATTTACGCCAATAGTTATGTTGAGTCTGGCGAGTTTTTGTTGGGAATTAACCGTATTCAGGAAGGTATGATAATGCTTCAAAGAGCCGAACAAATATCACCCGAAATGAAGTTCGCAGCAGATCAGGTTCGCATGCGCTTCGGACTGGCCAGGTAAATTCATGTCAACAGTAAGCGGGAAAACACAAGTTGTAGGTATTATTGGAAATCCAGTCAAACATTCATTATCGCCAGCCATGCACAATGCCGCCTTTGCCGCATGCGACTTGGATTACGTTTATGTACCTTTCTTTGTTACGCCGGAAAATCTGGGGAACGCAATATCAGGTTTGAAAGCCTTGGGCGTTTGTGGTTTTAATGTGACTATACCTTACAAAACTGACATTATTCCGCATCTTGACTATCTTGACCAAACTGCTGAAGAGGCAGGAGCCGTAAATACGGTACTTATTAAAGATGGCAAAATGATCGGCCACAATACTGACGGAGACGGTTTGGTATGTTCACTTGCCGAAGATCTAGATTTCATCCCCGGTGATGGCACAGTTATGCTTATTGGTGCAGGTGGAGCTGCAAGGGGAGCAATAGCTGCTTTGTGCCGCGCAAAGTCGCAGCGGATTATTGTCACTAACCGGTCAGTTGATAAAGCCAACGCGCTGAAGCTGGATATGAATCGCATATATCCTGAGGTTTGTATTGATGTCATCAACGCTAATGAGCTGAATAAATCAGCCCTTTCCACTGTTACTTTACTGGTAAATACAACCTCAATTGGAATGAATGGTGACAAGCTTCACTTTCTTGACCTTTCAATGCTGCCAAAGTCTGCAAAGATTTATGACATGGTTTACTCTCCGCCTATAACCCCTTTGTTGTACGAAGCCTCTGAAATTGGAATGTTGGTTTCAAATGGGTTGGGTATGCTTGCAGCACAGGGGGAACTTGCCTTTAATATCTGGACAGGAATAACACCCCCAAAAGGCTATATGAAACGTGTTTTAGAAGGATTGTGTGGTTCCTAACTACATCTTGACATGCCCAACCATTACTCATAGAATGGCTGGGCTAATGGTTTTGCGGAGGATACATGCAGTCTAACAGACTGGGAGAGATCCTGGTTAAAAACAATTTAATCACTCGAGAGCAACTCGGAAAAGCCCTGGAAGAGCAAAAGCTGTCTGGCGGCCAACTCCGACTTGGCACTATCCTGATCAAACAGAATCTTCTAACTGAGGAAGATTTGACATCATTTTTGTCCAGGCAATATGGTGTGCCAAGCGTAAAGCTTGCCGATTATGAAATAGACCCAGCCGTTATTAAGACTATCCCGCCTGAAGTTGTCCAGAAATACCAGCTTATCCCAGTCAACCGTGCCGGTGCCACCCTGATAGTTGCGGTGAGCGATCCAACCAATTTATTTGCCATAGAAGACATCAAGTTCATGACCGGCTACAACATTGAAATGGTTGTGGCATCTGAACTCGACATCAAGGCCTCGATCGACAAGTATTATGACCAGTCTGCATCTTTGGCAGATGTCATGAGCGATCTCGATGTTGAGGACATGGAAATTATCGGTGACGATGATGAAGTTGATGTTGGATCTTTGGAACGTGCAACTGAAGATGCGCCGGTTGTCAAAATGGTCAACGCCATACTTCAGGATGCCATTAGAAAAAAAGCCAGTGATATTCATATAGAGCCATATGAAAAAGTATTCAGAGTCAGATACCGCATTGACGGAATCCTGTATGAAGTAATGAAGCCGCCTTTAAAGCTGAAGAATGCTATCACTTCACGCATTAAAATCATGTCCGAACTGGACATTGCTGAACGTCGTCTTCCACAGGATGGCCGTATAAAAATCAAGCTTGGCGGCGGAAAAGATATGGATTTCCGGGTATCTGTTCTGCCGACCCTTTTTGGGGAAAAGATTTGTCTTCGATTACTTGATAAAGGTAATCTTCAGACTGATTTAACCAAACTTGGATACGAGCAGGATGCGTTAGATAATTTCATGCACGAAATTCATAAACCATTCGGCATGGTACTGGTTACCGGTCCAACCGGTAGTGGCAAAACGGTTTCGCTCTATTCGGCTTTAGCTGAACTCAATAAAGTATCTGAAAACATATCGACAGCCGAAGATCCGGTCGAATTCAACTTTGCCGGCATCAACCAGGTACAGATGCACGAAGATATCGGGCTTAATTTTTCTGCGGCTTTGCGGTCATTTCTTCGACAGGACCCTGATATAATAATGATCGGAGAGATTCGCGACTTTGAAACTGCGGAGATCGCCATTAAAGCCGCCTTGACCGGTCATATGGTACTTTCCACCCTACATACCAATGATGCCCCGGCAACGATCAACCGCCTTCTTAACATGGGAATAGAGCCGTTTCTGGTTGCGTCAGCGGTTAATCTGATTACTGCACAGCGTCTGGCACGAAGAGTCTGTGCCGAATGCAAACAACCCGAGGAAATCCCGGTACAAGCATTGATAGATGCAGGAGTACCCCCAGATGAAGCACCGTCTTATGTATGCATGAGAGGCACTGGGTGTTCTGTATGCAACAACACCGGCTACAAGGGGCGTGTAGGATTTTATCAGGTTATGCCCATGCGCGAAGAAATCAAAGAACTCATCCTGAATGGCGCTAATACCGCTGAAATCAAGCGTGAGTCAATGAGAATAGGTATTAAGACCATGCGGCAATCCGGCCTGACAAAACTCAAGGAAGGTGTAACATCTTTTGAGGAAGTTCTGCGTGTAACCATTTCAGACGATTAGCCGGGAGGCGCCACTAATGCTAAATCTTCATCAACTACTAAAGATACTTGTCGAATCAAACGGTTCCGACCTGCACATAACTACTAATTCTCCCCCGCAAATGCGCGTTGACGGCCACTTGATACCGATGGATTTCCCATCAATGAATCAGGTGGAAACAAAGCAACTCTGTTACAGTGTTTTGACCGATGCCCAGAAGCATAAATTTGAAGAAGAGAACGAGCTTGACCTTTCTTTTGGGGTCAAAGGACTGTCTCGCTTCAGGGGAAACATGTTTATTCAGCGAGGCGCGGTCGCCGGGGTGTTTCGTGTCATTCCTTACAAAATATTAACCTTTGAAGAATTAAGCTTACCGCCGATTGTGCCGGAACTTGCTGCCAGACCACGTGGACTCATTTTGGTGACCGGACCGACAGGAAGCGGCAAATCCACCACTCTCGCATCCATCGTTGATTATATCAACATCAATCGCCGAGAGCATATTGTTACAATTGAAGATCCGATTGAATATCTGCACCCGCACAAGGGCTGTCTCGTAAATCAGCGCGAAGTTGGAGCCGACACAAAAGGCTTCAAAAACGCTCTTAAATATGTTCTGCGTCAGGACCCCGATGTGGTACTGGTCGGCGAATTACGTGATCTGGAAACGATTGAAGCGGCCCTGACACTTGCCGAAACCGGTCACCTTTGCCTCGCAACGCTTCATACCAACTCTTGTGCTCAGACAATTAACCGCGTCGTCGATGTTTTCCCTCCCTACCAGCAGACTCAGATCCGTGCGCAACTGTCGTTTGTCCTCGAAGGCGTAATGTCACAAACTCTGATACCTAAGATGGGAACAAAAGGTCGTGCATTGGCCCTCGAGATAATGGTTCCCAATGCAGCCATTCGTAACCTGATTCGCGAAGACAAAGTCCATCAGATATATTCCCAGATGCAGGTCGGTCAGGAAAAATACGGTATGCAAACCATGAATCAGGCACTTTTTGCACTATTTCAAAAGCGCCAGATCTCGTTGGAGGAAGCTTTAGGACGTTCCCAAGATCCGGAAGAATTGAAGCAGATGATCAATAATCCTGCGGCAGGCATGCAACGTCGCCCGCCAATGCGCTGAAACTGACCAAGGAGAATAATGATGCCAAAGTTTAACTGGGAAGCGCGCACAAAAACGGGCGGTACTCAAAAAGGTGTTATCGAAGCCAGCACAGTTGAAATGGTTGAGGCACAACTTAAGAAATACGGCTTCAGCAATATTACAATCAAAGCGCAATCGACAGGTATTAGTTTCAAATTACCCAGTTTCGGCGGTGGTAAGATTGAAACTAAAGATCTGGTTATATTTACCAGACAGTTTGCAACCATGATCGACTCCGGATTGCCTCTCGTCCAATGCCTTGACATTCTGGCAAGCCAACAGGAGAACAAAAACTTTCAGGATATCCTGTATAAGGTAAAGGAAAGTGTAGAAAGTGGCTCCACCTTCGCTGATGCTCTGGCTAAACACCCAAAAGCTTTTGACCAACTGTTCGTAAACCTTGTCGCAGCTGGTGAAATTGGCGGTATTCTCGATACCATTTTAAATCGTCTGGCCGCCTATATCGAAAAAGCGATGAAGCTGAAAAAGCAGATAAAAGGCGCCATGGTTTATCCGATTACAATCATGTCGATTGCAGTTGTGGTAGTTGGTGTGATTTTGGTATTTGTTATTCCAACATTCGCTAAAATGTTTGCTGATTTTGGCGGAGAATTACCTTTGCCAACCAAAATTGTCATAGCAATTAGTAGTTTTCTATCCAAATATATTCTCGTACTTATTGGCGCTTTTTATGGAATTGTCTGGCTGATTAAAAAGTACTACTCGACCTCTATAGGCCAAAAGAATATAGACAGATGGGCACTCAAGGCCCCAATTGCAGGACCATTAATCAGGAAAGTTTCCGTTGCAAAATTCACCAGAACATTAGGTACTATGGTAAGTTCCGGCGTACCAATTATGGATGGTCTGGAAATAGTCGCCAAGACTGCGGGTAATAAAATTGTCGAAGAGGCGATTTATTCAGTCAGGCAGGCGATATCGGAAGGTAAAACCATGGCAGAACCATTGGCGGCCTGCGGCGTATTCCCTCCCATGGTTGTTCAAATGATTGCAGTAGGTGAGGCGACTGGTGCCATGGATGCCATGCTAAACAAAATTGCAGATTTCTATGACGATGAGGTGGATGACGCTGTATCTGCCATGACCGCCATGATGGAACCATTACTGATGGTATTTTTGGGAACAACGGTCGGAGGGTTGGTAATTGCCATGTATCTCCCAATATTCAAGCTGGCAGGGACAGTTGCCAGTTAATCATGGGTGCTGAAAGAAGGCTCAGGTTATTCATAAATGCCAGAATATTGGTTTCACTACTATTTCTGGTATCAACCGTCCTATTAAAATATCAAAATCCTTCCGTTTTGTATGAACGCTTTCAGCCTGAGATAATCAGGCTGATGGCGTTTTCCTTTTTATTCTCAATCGGTTCACTCCTCGCGCTGAGGTTCGGTAAATACAACCTATTTCTCACATATCTCCAGATTATCTGGGATTTATTATTTGTGACCGTTCTCATTTTGTTTACCGGTGGAATTCATAGCCCGTATTCATTTCTTTATCTGGTCTCAATAATGGTCGCAGGTATGCTAATTGGGCGTAGAGAAGCCCTTTACACGGCATCGCTATGTGGAATCCTCTACGGTTCTCTGCTTGATTTTCAATATTTTGGCTATTTGTCCGTCATCGGATTGAGTCAGAACGATGCACAACAGCTAGGTGCCTCGCAACTTTTTTATACTATTTTTCTTAATTTGGTCAGTTTTGGCCTGACTGCATTTATCACAGGAATGCTGTCAGAACGAGCCCGCCAGAGCGAAGAAGCGCTGCAAAGGACTTCTATTGACTATGATGAGCTTGCACAACTTAATTCTACAATAGTAACTCACAGTCAAACAGGAATATTGACAACCACCATTTCAGGTAAGATAAGGGTTTTCAATCCTTATGCCGAAGAAATTGTCGGCTTGAGTCAATCCGATGTTTATGATCGGAGTATTGAAAGAGTCTTCCCACAACTGTCAGGATTGTTGAAGCAACCATCGGATTCAATTAACAGGGAATTTGAATATATAAGAACAGATGGTTCGCCAATGATACTTGGTTTCAAAGCCGCATCATTTAACGACAGTATTGGTGATCCTGCCGGCTTTATAGTAAACTTCCGGGATATAACTGCTATCAGGCAAATGGAAAAAGCCTTGAAGAGAGCGGACAGACTGGCAGCTTTGGGTGAGTTATCTGCCCGGATGGCCCACGAGATTCGCAATCCGCTGGCTGCCTTGTGCGGTTCGGTGCAAATGCTTGCCGGACATGGCAATGTGGCTGATCAGGATCGCCGTCTTTTAGCGATCGTTACTCGTGAGGCTGAAAGGCTCAATTTACTGATAACTGAGTTTTTGGCTTACGCTCGTCCTAATAATCCAAAACGGGAGCCAGTAACGTTACATGCACTAATTGAAGAAACTTGCGATTTAATGTCATCTGATCACAATTTTAGATTAGTCACAATTCGTAATCTGATTCCTTCACATTCAGAGGTCATTGCTGATCCCAATCAACTGCGTCAAGTATTTATTAACCTGCTACATAACGCCACCGATGCAATGCCAGACGGCGGTTCAATAACAATTGAATCCTCTCCGCAACTTCGAGGCGCCGACGGTTACAATAAGATACCTTTTATAAACATTTCCGTCACAGACAGCGGCAGTGGAATATCAGAAGAAGAGTCCCAGCATCTTTTTGAACCTTTCTGGACGACAAAGAGTCATGGAACAGGCCTCGGACTGGCCATATGCTATCGTATTATCGAGGCTCATGGCGGCAATCTGACCGCCGAGTCGCCAGCTGAAGGCGGCTGCCGTTTTGTGATTTCCCTACCGTCAGACTGATTTATGACCATCCCACTTACCTACAGTCTAAGAAATCTGCTAACCCGCAGGTTAACTACTTTTTTAACCGCTTCAGGAATGGCCTTGGTTGTTTTTGTCTTCGCATCAATAAATATGCTATCAGCAGGTCTCGAAAAGACCTTGGTAGAAACCGGTTCCGACAACAATGTCATAATTACCCGCAAAGCCGCTAACTCCGAAGTCCAGAGCGGCATAGAACGTTCTCAGGCAGCCATTATCGAAAGCCTGCCTGAAATTGCCACAGATAGCAACGGAGGAGTGCCTCTTCTGGCAAAAGAATTGGTCGTATTGATCAGCCTCCCCAAAAGAGGTAGTAACAAGCCCGCCAACGTCGTTATCAGGGGCATCCACCCTGTTTCATTAAAACTCCGCCGCCAGATCAACTTAATTGAAGGTCGTATGCCACGGCCTGGATCATCTGAAATAATTGCAGGCAGTAGCATTGCCAAGCGCTTTAAGGGCGGTGGTATAGGAGAAACACTTCGTTTCGGGATGCGTGACTGGACGGTTGTTGGAATATTTGATGCCGGTGCCACTGGATTCAGTTCGGAAATTTGGGGAGATGTTATTCAATTAATGCAGGCCTTTCGCCGTCCGGCTTATTCCTCGATCACTTTTCAGCTACGAGATACCGGCGAATTTGATTCAGTAAAATCCATGCTTGACATGGATCCAAGACTGACAGTGGATGTACGACGCGAAACACGTTATTATCGGGATCAATCTGAAGCAATGGCTAAGTTCTTACGGATTCTTGGCATGTCATTGACAATAATTTTTTCCATAGGTGCGGTCATTGGAGCAATGATTACCATGTATGCAGCGGTTTCCAACAGAATTGGGGAAATAGGAACTTTACGTGCTTTGGGATTCCGGCGTACCAGCATAATGATCTCTTTTCTAGTTGAAGCACTGCTACTTGGTCTTGTTGGCGGGATTGGCGGGCTGATACTCGCATCATTCATGCAGCTGATTACAATATCAACAATGAATTGGCAAACCTTTTCCGAGCTGGCTTTTTCATTCACTTTGACCTTAGACATCATATTTAAATCTTTGATATTTTCTTTACTAATGGGTTTTATTGGCGGAGTCATTCCTGCTGTCAAAGCCAGCAATATGAAAATTGTCGATGCATTGCGATCTCACTAATCAATCATAATATCGGGGGAAGATTATTCGTGTACCGTTCGATGATTTTAAACAAGAAACTCATGTTGATTTCTCTGTTGGCAGTTTCAATGGCACTTTATGAAGCTGACTACTATCTGCTGGGAAACGCCAAGGACCTGACTATTGCATTTCTAGGTAACTTCGCATTTTTACCAGTTTATATTATAATTGTTACACTTTTGATTGAAGAAGTATTAAAAGAGAGAGAGCGCCAATCCGTCATGCGCAAGCTGAATATGGTTATCGGCGTATTCTTCAGTGAAGTTGGAAACCAGCTTTTCAGAGAGCTGTCAACATACGTTGTTTCCTGCGAAACACTGAAAAAACACCTGTTAGTATCCAGCACGTGGGGAAAACAGGAATACAAATCTGCTCACGAATATCTACGGAAAAGCGACATGAAAATTGATTCCAGCTTGTGCGATAAAAATGAATTAAAGGTTTTTCTGGTAAATAAACGAAGTTTTCTGATCAGCCTGCTGGAAAACCAGAATCTTCTTGAGCATGAAGATTTCACAGACCTGCTTTGGTCAGTATTTCATCTGGTGGAAGAATTGGAAGCGAGGAAATCTTTTGCAGATATGCCTGAAAGCGACATAGAGCATATTAACGGTGATATAAAACGAGTCTTTGGACATCTCTCCCATCAATGGGTCATGTACATGCAACATCTCAAGCAAGATTATCCGTATCTGTTTTCCCTGGCGGTGCGCCTTAATCCGATGATCGATGAACCCGACCCGGTTGTCCACTGAATGAACTGGCATTTGATGGACATAGCGGAAGTACTTGCCGAGCAGAAATGCGATGCAGGCTTCGGTCTATCATCTACTAATGCTACGGCCCGTTTATCGGCAACAGGATCTAACGAATTAATTGACAACGGGGGAAAATCCCCCTGGGTTATTCTCTGGGAGCAGTTTACATCTACAATGGCACTGATCCTGATGACTGCAGCAATAGTGTCAGGGTTTGTTGGAACCACCAAAGACAGTTTCGCAATCCTGGCAATCGTCTGCCTTTTTGCGCTGCTCGGCTTTTTCCAGGAGTTTAAAGCTGAACGAACCATAAGAGCACTTAAGCGCCTGGCAATTCCGTCGGTGCGTGTAAAACGCAACGGCGAAACAAACGAGATACCTTCAGTAGACCTTGTCCCTGGAGATATAATCTTTCTGGAGACAGGTAATCTGGTCCCCGCAGATTGCAGGATTATTGAATCCCATAATTTAAAAATACAGGAATCAGTATTGACGGGTGAGGCAGATGCTGTTGAGAAAATAACAGATGCCCTGCAAGAAACCTCTCTGCCTCTTGGTGATCGCCGAAACATGGCCTTTATGGGGACTACTGTATCCTATGGCAGAGGTGTCGCAATCGCTGTAGCGACCGGCATGCAAACAGAGCTCGGCAAGATTGCTGCAATGCTGCAAACTGTAACCAAAGAGTTGACGCCACTTCAAAAGAAACTGGATCATCTTGGCAAAACGTTGGCGGTATTGGCAATCCTGATATCTACGCTGTATTTCGTGCTGGGCTGGATGCGTGGTGAAGATCTGCGCCTGCTGTTAATGACTGCGGTCAGTTTGGCTGTTGCCGCAATTCCGGAGGGATTGCCGGCAGTTGTGACGATTACTTTGGCAATTGGATCACAGCGGATGCTTCAGCGCCAGGCTCTTATCAGAAAATTACCAGCAGTAGAAACGCTGGGTTCCGTAACAGTTATCTGTACTGATAAAACCGGGACCCTGACTGAAAATCGCATGACAGTAACAGACCTGGTGCCGTCTCCGAAACATAGCGAGAGTCAGCTGCTTCTGGCAACGGCACTCTGCAATGACGCTGGCCTTCGAATAAAGGGAAACAACCCCGTATTAATCGGCGATCCTACCGAAACGGCGCTTTTGGCGGCGGCCGGTAAAGCAGATATTTTCAAGGCAGAACTGGAAAGTTTATTTCCAAGGATTGCTGAAATCCCATTCGATTCGGTCTCCAAGCGCATGACTACCATGCACAGGGTTTCAGCATCCGGTTCGCAACACATGTTGGGTACCATTTTTAACCTGCATGAAGGCGATCAATTTATAGTTGCCAAGGGAGCAGCTGACGTACTGCTGCCGTTTTGCATGGATTCAGGTGGTCTGATAGCGGCAAAAGTAGAAGAGCTTGCCTCGGAAGGGAGACGGGTTCTGGCATGTGCCTTCCGGCATCTGGAAAGCGGCGAGTTGGCTGAATTGGCCGAGCTTGCGACCCAAATGGAGTTTGTCGGCCTGATCGCAATAATGGATCCACCCCGAATTGAAGCGCATGCGGCCGTAGTTAAATGTCAGCAGGCCGGTATCAGACCAGTCATGATAACCGGAGACCACCAGAATACGGCCTCCTATATAGCTCGCAGCCTGAATATTACGGACAACGATGCCGTAATGACCGGCAGTGAGATTGACCGGATCGGCCCGACTGGACTGACCGAGGCAGCTGGCCATGTCTCGGTCTATGCGAGGGTGTCTCCGGAGCACAAACTGTTGATCATTGAAGCACTGCAGCAACGCGGTGAAGTGGTTGCAATGACAGGTGACGGAGTCAATGATGCCCCGGCACTTAAAAAAGCTGATATCGGCATATCAATGGGAATCACCGGAACGGACGTTGCCAAAGAAGCGGCTGACATGGTGCTTTTGGACGATAATTTTGCCACTATTGTTTCAACTGTGGAGGAAGGTCGTACAATCTATGATAACATTTGCAAATTCATCGAGTTTTCAGTAGCCGGTAATTTGGGTAAGATAATTGCGGTTATGGTGTTGCCGATCATGGGGCTTTCAAACCCTCTGACGCCTCTCCAGCTGCTCTGGCTCAATCTGATGACCGATGGGCTGCTCGGGTTGGGTCTTGGGGTTGAGCGGGCAGAGCCTGATATCATGCAGCGTCCCCCAGTCTCCAAATCAGCACAGATTTTCGATCGCCGAATGCTGCGTCATGTCCTGCTGACCGGCGGAGTCATAGGTTTCTCAAGCATTGCAATTACCTGGCACCACCGATTGAATCATCCTGGCAACTGGCAGTCGGTACTTTTTACCAGCCTGGCATTTGCCCAGATCGGGCAGGCAATGTCCTTGCGATCCTTCAAACACTCCTTTTTCAGAATGGGTTTACTCAGCAACCCATTGCTGATGGGCGTCTGTTTTGTGGTGATTCTGTTGCAGCTGATTGTTGTATTTATCCCTTCATTGCAGACGTTTTTCAATACCAATACATTTGGGCTTGAATCACTTTTATGGACATGCGTTCCAGGGATACTCGTTTTTACCGTGCTTGAGACAGAGAAGCTCCTGACTAGAATTATGTCCTCGTAACATCTTTCAATTCTTCAATTAATCCTTTTAAGAAGTCATAACCCTTCTGCCAGAAATCTCCTTCAGTAATGTCTATTCCGGCCAGGTGTGCCGTATCGGCTGGCGACAAAGCCCCCCCAGATTCCAGCAAAGCGCGGTAGCCCGGCTTAAATGCATCTCCGTCTTCATGATATTTTTGAAACAGGGCCAGTACCAGTAATTCTGCAAATGTGTATGAGTAACAATAAAAACGGCTGTGAATGAAGTGGCTGATGTAGCTCCACCCCCAGCGATAGGCCGGTATCATTTCAACAGAATCACCGAACAGCTTGCCGTTTTCTTCCAGCCATATTTCTGCTATCTGGTCATTAGAAAGCAAACCATTTTTACGCTCACTATGCAGACGCAGTTCAAAGCGGGTCAACACGGTCTGACGGAAGGTCGTTGCAATTATGTCCTCGATCTTGGCGCAAAGCAGAGTTTTTCTGACTTCCGGATCTTTTTCACTATCGAGCATGCGTCGGGTCAACAACATCTCGCCAAAGACAGAAGCAGTTTCGGCCAATGGCAATGGAGCATGATAATTCAGCAATGTCTGCTTTTGTGAAAGCACAAAGTGCAAACCATGTCCGGCTTCGTGGGCAATGGTTGCCAGGTCACGCAGAGTACCGGTATAATTCAGCAGCAGAAATGGTGGAATATCAGGCGTAATTCCCATGGCAAAGGCGCCACCCGATTTGCCGGTGCGCGGTAGTACATCAACCCGGCGCTCTCTGAAAAACGCTTCTACAATATCGCCAAAATCCGGATCGTAGCTATGGTATGAATCCACAACCTGGGATTTTGCTTCCTCGAAGGTATATTTTTTTTCCGCTTCGGCAACCGGGGCGTAAAGATCGCAGTTGCGCAACCTGTCCATTCCCAACATTCGGGCTTTGATGCGGAAATACTCTTGCGCCAGTCCGTAATTAGCTTCGGTGACACTCATTAAATGTTCAACCGCTTCATCCGGTATTTCGTTGCCAATATTGGTAGGCTGAATAGGGGACTGGTAATTACGCAGTTCCATATCCTGGCCATGGTCAAGGGCCATGTTATTGAAAACTGCGTTGAAGACTATCCCGTGCTCACCGTGACGTTCCAGAAAGGTGCTGAAGGCTCTGAATCGAACATCGGCCGAAGTGTGATGCAACAGTGAAAGCAGCTCTTCACCGGTAAACTCTTTCTCTTCGCCATCCATTTCCATTTTATAGCTGAAAGAAGCCGAAAGCTCATCAAACAACTTGGTGAAGGCGCGAATGCCTGTCAGATCCTTGCGGGTCAGCAAGCGTTCCTCATTTTCTTTAAGGGTATGGGGTTTAAACTTCCGGATACCTTCCAAAAAATGGATATAACCGGCGGCATCTTTAAAAGCGCAGAAGGATTTAAAACTCTCGTCATCCAGCTCCATCAGCTCCAGGTCAAAAAAGAGCAGTTCCTGTGAAAGGCGGTTTCCAAGTTCTGAACAACGCTGGGAAAGTGAACGATATTTATCATTCCCGGAATCGGAAGCAAACAGCAGGTGAGCATAGCAAAAAGGTTTGGACATGCGGGTTTGTAACGCTTCATATTCAATGATTGAAGTCAGAAGTAATCTGTGATCCAGTCCGGCAACCTTTTCAAAGTATCGAATACGAAAGTCCGTGGCCAATTGTTCAAAAGACCCCAGATCAGCTTCCAATTCAGGAGAATCCGGGGCAGGGTAGAGCAGGGTGGTGTTCCAGGTCAGATCGGCTGATTTCATTGGATTGTCCTATGGAAAAATGTTGTAGGATAAGACAGTAGATTGGTAGCTGAGATTACTACGGAAGAGCGGGAGCGTCAAGTCAGGGGTATTACCTACTGGTGGAAATTGTTATATCTCCGTACCATGCGGTGGATTCGCCTCCAGTGTCGTCAGTATCTGTCATTATGGCAACGGCTCCGATTTCGCGCGGCTCATCACCAAACAGCCTGCGGTAGTCCGAAAGGATGTCACGTTCCTCGCTCGTCCACCGTCCTGCTTTCGAAATACCGGATTCAACCGCTACCATAATTGCGTTGCCTGTATAGGGATTGGGAATAGAATTGCCAAGCGCAAGTCGATTGGCCCAAACATAATTGATTGCACGCGTCTGCCAGAAAAAACGGCCTGGAAAAACCACATACACCCGAGCGGCGTAGTCATCGCCGGACTTACTGCTTTCATCTCCTTTCGGCAAACTGTCCGTAACTTTCCACGACCAACGTAAATAACGGAATCGTTTCGGGTCGAGAGCCGTTTTTTTAAACAGCCCCGAAGCAGATCCACTGCTGAATGCCTTGACCACAACCGAGCCATTTTCCCTGACCAGTGAGTAATTGGTCTGCCCTTTGAAACTCTTTGTTGTCCAACCGGAAAGGCCATCGGTTGCAAAGTTGCTTATGGCAAATGTTTCGGCGTTTGCAGTTCCACGGTTGATAAACATAATCACAGCAATCAGCAGTAACTTTTTCACCACTCCATCTCCTGTATGTCCATGTACCCGGCAGATAAAACTACATTCTTGCCATGCTTTTCATTCTCGCATCCTTTTAGATTGAAAGGCAAATTTTTATTACGTATTATTTCGATTGAACTGATCGATAATATAAATGAATGAGGATTGACATGACCTTAAAACAACTGGAAGTTTTTGTAGCAATAGCTGAAACGCACAGTTTTTCTAAAGGCGCTGAGAAAAACTGCATAACCCAATCAACAGCAAGCCAGCATATCCACGCATTGGAAGAAGAACTTGGAATTCGCCTGTTTGACCGTGGCAGGGGAGGGGCGCTGCTTACAGAAGCGGGAAAACTGTTCTACAACCACGCCGACAAAATTTTGACAGAATGTAAGCACACCCGCTCAGTTATTAACCGTTTTTTGGGAATGGAAGATGTAGTTTTGCGGGTAGGCGCCAGCAACATTCCAGGTACCCTCTTGATTCCAGCGGTACTGAGCCAATTCATCAAAGAGCACCCCAAAGCACGCCTTGAAGTTGTACAAGGTGATAGTCGCTCCGTACTTAGACAACTTATTGATGAAGAAATTGAACTTGGATTTATCGGTGGACGATTTGACGATGACCGGATTGAGTTTGAGTCCATGGGGCGGGATACAATAGTGTGTGCTGTTTCGGCAGAGTTAGTTGACGGATACAAATCAAGCTTTAGCCAGGAAGAGCTATGCAAGGTTCCGCTGGTTGTTCGAGAGAGCGGGTCCGGCACTCAAAAAGCCGTTTATGATGCACTGGCTAAAACATGGATAAACAAAGAATCACTCAACATAATTGCAGTATTGGGAAGTACAGAGGCATTGAGACGGGCCTTGCTGAACGGGATCGGCTACGCCTTTGTTTCCAGCATGTCCATCTCGGAAGATCTCAGCAGCGGGCAGCTACAAACTGTGAGAATACCTGGACTGAATATTTCCAGATGCTTCTACGCCGTACGAAGACAGGGTAGGGAGCTTTCTCCTGCAGCAGCAGCGTTTTGGGACACCATGACCTCACGGTGGAGAGATAGCTCTGACACACGTGCATGACCGGCCAGTTTTTTTCTAATCCACCTTCACAAACTGCCCTTTTTCGCCACATTTTTCACATTTTTGCGGTTTACAGCGTCCTTCTTTGCTAAATCCACATGCACATTTCCAGGTTGCCATTGGTGAGTTAACTCCTTTTTGTATTTCAATCAGTTATTAGGACTTTTCTACCTTTTACTTTAATTTTACCATCAACAAACAGCTTGATGGCGGCGGGATAAATACGATGTTCCTCTTTCTGGATTTTTGCCGATAGTGTCTCCTCCGTGTCGTTCGCGTCGACCGGAACAACTGATTGCAGAATAATCGGTCCGGTATCTGTGCCGCAATCTACAAAATGTACGGTGCAACCGGAATAACGAACACCATAGTCAATGGCCTGCTGCTGGGCGTGCAGACCTGGGAAAGAGGGAAGCAGCGCAGGATGAATATTGATTATGGCATTGGGAAAGGCATTAATCATATTTTCCGTTAGAATCCTCATAAATCCGGCAAGAACCACAAGGTTAACACCATACTGTCTCAGAATTTCGACAGTTGCCAAATCATACTCCTGCCGGTTTGCGAAACCACTGTTTTCGTGAACAACAACAGTTATTCCATGCTTGGCGGCACGCTCCAGAGCAAAAACATCCCGCTTATTGCTGATAACGCATGCAATAGTTGCATCAATATCACCAGCTTCGATGCTGTCAATAATAGCCTGCAGGTTTGTGCCGCTTCCCGAAACGAGAACAGCTAATCTGCAAGTAAGATTATCTGTCATCTATTAATCCTCCACAAGCACTACACACTCTTCTCCAACCGGGCAAGATTCAATTGTACCGATGCTCCAGGCCTGCTCGCCTAATTTAACCAAGCTGGCAATAATATCATCACCCTGATTTTCCGGCACGGCCAATACCATACCGATTCCCATGTTAAAGGTCCGGTACATTTCGTCCCGTTCCACATTACCGGCATCACGCATTACATCAAATAATGCCGGGCGCTCCCAGCTATTAAGTTTGATATTGGCCACGCATCCCTTAGGCAGAACGCGGGGGACATTTTCCAGAAGTCCGCCTCCGGTAATATGAGCGATACCATTAATAGAGTAATCTTTTAGCAAACTCAGGATAGAACGAACGTAGATGCGTGTCGGGGTTAACAGCGCATCAGCAACCGTGCCACCGATACCTGGCAATTCAGAATTTATTCCAAGACCCATATGGTCGAAAATGAGTTTGCGGGCCAGGGAATAACCGTTGCTGTGCAGACCACTGGAAGCAATACCGATCAAACGATCGCCTGCGGAGATGCGCGAGCCGTCAATGATGGCATCACGATCCACAACACCCACCGTAAAACCGGCCACATCATATTCACCTTCGGAATAGAAACCGGGCATTTCTGCAGTTTCACCACCAATAAGTGCACATCCAGCCTGTTTGCATCCTTCTGCAATGCCTTTAACAATCTCTGCTGCTTTTTCTGGCAACAACTTTCCGGTCGCCAGATAATCTAGAAAAAACAGTGGCTCAGCCCCTTGAACAATAATGTCGTTTACACACATTGCAACAAGATCAATTCCTACCGTATCATGACGATCCGCCATAAAGGCTAGCTTGAGCTTGGTGCCCACACCATCTGTTCCCGATACGAGCACAGGATTTTTATATTTTGAAGTATCAAGCGAGAATAATCCGCCAAAGCCTCCAATATCAGCCAAAACTTCAGGACGGGAAGTGGCTTTGACCAATGGCTTGATCATGTTGACAAAACTGTTGCCTGCGGAAATATCTACCCCGGCATCCTTATATGTTGCACGCTTATCACTCATCTTATTTTATCCTCCTCAGGCAAAGGATGTTTGTAAAACATGCCCCCCGAAATGTCAATTTGAAACTGCTGCAAGGGGTGGCTGTACAAGAATATCTCTTGACAAATCCGCATGTTTTGGGATTATTAATGCACAATGAAACCAAACTCCAAACCATTATGGCCAATAAAGATCATCAACCTGTTACTGGTTGTAGCGACTTTTGTATCCTGGTCGTCCACTTCCGGCGCGGATATATACCGTTACGAAGACGATGAAGGCATAGTTCATTTTACTGATGCCCCAACGGATAAACGTTTTAAAGTATTTATGAGGGATCTTAAAAAAGATCGTGAACTCCGCACAAAGCTCAGATATGCAAGATCTGCAAATCCAGCCGAATATGAACATCTCATCAAAAACTGTGCTGATAAATATGGGGTCAGTCCTTATCTGATCAAAGCGGTTATTCATGCAGAATCCGGCTACAACCCCAACGCCGTTTCAAGCAAGGGAGCCAGCGGTCTTATGCAACTGATGCCTGCAACGGCAAAATCACTAAAGGTAACCGATCGATTCAATCCCAAAGATAATGTAGAAGGAGGCGTAAAATACCTACGTTTTCTTCTGGACACTTTCAGTGGAGATGTTTCTCTTGCCCTTGCAGCATACAATGCAGGTCTCAGCAATGTTGCCAAGTATGGGGGGATCCCCCCCTATAACGAAACCCGAACATACGTAAACCGGGTTCTCTCCTACATGCAGTCATATCAGTCCAGTGGTATTTAATGACAACCAACCGCCCCAACCAAATTCTTAATTTGCCAAATATACTCACGATGACGCGAATTGCCGCCATCCCACTTCTGGCGGTATTGCTCCTGTCACCCTCCAGGAATTCCGGGTTTTGGGCAGCGGCCGTTTTCGCTCTGGCATCCATCACTGATTGGCTGGATGGCTATTTGGCACGCCGCATGGGCATTGTGACTGTGTTCGGCAAGTTTCTCGACCCCATCGCAGACAAGATGATTGTCATGGCTGCAATGGTCATGATTCTGCCTTTCGGACGAGTCCCAGCCTGGATGGTATTGGTAATACTTGGTCGCGAAATAATTATAACCGGTCTGCGGGGTATAGCATCAAGTGAGGGGATTGTGATTCAAGCCAGCGATCTTGGAAAGTTCAAAACAATTTTCCAAATCGTAGCTATACTAGGACTTATATTACATTATGACTATAACTGGTTTTTCGGAATTGTTCATCCACTTCTGACGGTCAACATGCACAACATCGGGATGTTTTATCTCTGGATCGCAACAATCCTGACAATCTGGTCCGGCGTCGACTACCTGGCCAGATTCATAAAAGTAATCGTCCGTTAATGAAATTATCGGTTCGATTTTCCAAGCGACACGTCGAATAACTCACCGTTATAACTGAATCTCACTCTGTTTTTTTGAATGACTTCAACCTTAGCTCCTTCAATGATTGACCCTCCTGAAACCGGAATACCATTAACAATAGCTACATGGTCGTTTGTACCGTCCTGATAGGCAATTCCGTTTACTCTCAATAATGGAGCAGCTTTGACAATGGCCTTAACTGCGGGCACAGGCTGATTCAAATTAACATCCTGTTCTTCATGTTTTGTTGAAACTGTATTCTGATGAACAGTACCGGTTGCTGTTTGGGTTCCTGGAATCTTCTTTTGCTGTTTAATGGGATAATTTTTGGAAAGGCCTGAATGTTTGGCAGGGGTAATTTCTACTTCTACGGGCAACTTTTCGGTCTTGATTTCCGGAATGACGGGAGCTGACTTCTGGGGAAATGACTGGATAACATTTTTAGTTTCAATCGTTTTAGTATTTGAACTGATATCAGACGGCGTCGGATCCTTTTTCATATACATGTAGGTAGCAAAAGAACCTCCTGCAAACAAAATAAGTGCCGTTGCAAACACGCTGACCGTTGAATATCTTTGCGAACCTTCAACTCTCAAGATGTCTGAATCTATCTTCAAAGCTACAGGCCCCCGGGTTGCCTTCTCATCTTCCAGTTTTTTCAATGCTTTCAAAATAGAACTCATAATATTTCCCGCATCAATAAGCTTTCAAATTAGGGGAACTGACGGATTTGTCATAACTGTACAAAAATGCAACCGTTTGCGAACCAACGGTGTTGTCAACCGGTATATGATTCTTTTTTTGAAAATTGCGTACAGCATCCAGACTGGCAGAACCGTAAACTCCATCAATCTGTCCTTTGTACTCTCCAGCATATTTTAGTAGCTGTTGGAGTGCCTTGATCTCATATCTCCTGTCACCAAAAGAAATATTGTCAGGTATCTGAAGATAATTACTCCAAATCACATAACAGGTGCCGCTGCCCAACCGTTCCAGATCCTTGATTGGAATGGGACTATGGCCCACCAAAGGAGGAGAAACCGTAGCAACCTCAGCGGCAATTGAAGTTATTGCCAAACTGTATTTACCATGAATTCCAGCCACATTGGTCTCAAACAAAAAGGGTGTATTGATTTTGACAACATCGCGCAGTGTCCCCTTAATTGCGGTCAACCGCAAATTGCGATTACTGACAAGAGTTGAAGCCATTTCAGGAATAGTCAAGCGTCCATCAAGAATTTTAACTGTTGGCGCATTCCAGCGGGTTAGTATCGCATTAAGTGCCCGTAAATGCGTTGAATCCAGATCCATGGACAACAGTTCTTTTTCCAAAACTACCATATCCGGAGGTATGACCTGTTTTCGAGCAGTTGAAGGCCCGGATGGTGCCACCTGTAATGATTTTGTCGATGCGCTTGAAGGGCTGGGTTCCGTAGCCGTTTTCAAGGGCATCCAACGGCTAGATGTCATTGAAACAACAGCAATAAATATAACTGCGGCTGTAACAGAAAACACCAACTTGAGATTGCGCCGCTGTGGGACATTAATAATTTCCTTGATAGCCCGAGTGACAATGCCAGAACTGATACGACGTTTTTCGTCTCCGTATGCAACTAGCAAGGCCCGATCACACAAAATATTAATCATTCGCGGCACCCCGCGGGTGTACAGATAAATCCAGCGAATTGCATACATGCTGAATGAGACCCCGCCAGTTTCGCCGGCAACTTCCATCCTGCGACGGATGTATGCGCGTGTTTCATTCATGCTCATAGATCTTAGTCTGTACCGGACGGCAATCCGCTGATTAAGTTGCCGGAGTTCAGGACGAGCCAACAGCTCTTCAAGCTCGGGTTGACCAGCGAGGATAATCTGGATCAGCTTATCGTTTTCTGTTTCCAAGTTGGATATCAGTCGCAGCTGCTCAAGAACATCCGGACGCAGATTCTGAGCTTCGTCAATAACAAGAACAACCGTTATTCCCCTGGAGTTTTCATCCAACAAAAACTTGTTGAGATCGGCCAACAACTCGTTTGCATATTCGCTTTTTGAACTGAGGCCGAATTCTTGATTAATGCTACGTAAAAGTTCTACTCCGCTGAGACATGGATTAAAGATCAATGCCGAGCGGTATTGCTCGTCATCAAGTTGGCTCAGAAGTGTGCGTAGTACGGTTGTTTTTCCGGTACCAACTTCCCCAATCAATTCAATAAAACCATAATGATTGTTTATACCGTACAGAAGGTGGGCAAAAGACTCTTTGTGATTCTTGCTAAGATAGATAAAGCGCGGATTTGGCGTCAGCGTGAAAGGTTTTTCGTTGAATCCAAAGTATTTAGTATACATATCAGCAGACCAATATAAAGTTGATTAGAGAAGTGAATTTATCATTGTATAGTAAGTGCAATAAACTATTGTATATTTCATAAAAACTGACTATTTTCAAGTTAATTCAAAGATATCCACAATGTCATCGCCTATAGAAGAGATGTGAGTCGCAAACAGGAACTTATTAGATGCAACACTTTAAATATGATGTCCTATCTACATATAGCACAAAGACTAATTTGCTTTTAGACAACAGTCAACGCCTGGTTTCCTCACGCTATCCGGTTCGAGTCTCAAACTACTATGCCAATCTTATCAAATCTAACAAAGACCCCATCTGGAAACAGTGCATGCCGGACTCACAAGAACTGGATGACTTCGATCAGCTCGCTGATCCTTTAAACGAATCATTCCTGAGTCCAGTAAATGGACTGATACATCGTTACCCAAATCGAGTTGTACTACTCGTTTCAAATCAATGCCCGGTATATTGCCGTTTCTGCATGCGTAAACGCCTTGTTGGCACCACTGAAAGTCAGATGACTGAGGAAGACTTCAGGAAAGCTATTTCTTACATAGCAGCCAATCCGACTATTCGAGACGTCATACTGTCGGGGGGAGATCCGCTGATGCTAAGCGATGAAGCATTGGATCGCATTTTAAGCGGCATACGCTCAATCGAGCATGTATCCATCATTCGTATTGGAAGCCGCGTTCCAGTTACTTTACCGGAGAGGATAACTCCGGAACTATGCAATCTGCTCAAACAATTCCACCCGCTCTATATCAACACCCACTTCAACCATCCTGCCGAGATAACTTCAGCCTCCGGAGCTGCTTGCAGCATGCTGGCGGATGCCGGCATACAATTAGGCAACCAGTCTGTCCTCCTCAAGAACGTAAATGATGATGTGGACATTATGCGTCAACTCATGTCAAATCTGCTTGATATACGTGTAAAACCATACTATTTGCACCAAATGGACTTGGTAAGAGGTACTTCGCATTTCAGAACATCTGTAGAAACAGGGCTTGAGATAATCAAAGCATTGCGCGGACACGTATCCGGACTGGCAGTACCTCATTATGTCATTGATCTGCCGGGTGGTAAAGGCAAGGTGGCTATCTTACCGGACGTAATGGAGAGGGATGGCGATATGTTGTTATTAAAGACTTATACCGGTGAAACAGTTAAATACCAGGACATCACAGCTGTTCAGTAGTAAAAGCTACCACTTCATCAATACTTACGGCTCCGGCAGCCAACATTACCAATCGATCTACTCCTAGCGCAATTCCAGCTGCTGGCGGCATGCGGTCGAGCTCATCTAGAAATCTTTCTGGCAACGGCAACGCTGAACGCCCAAAATTAATTCGCACGACATTTGCTTCATCAAAACGTCTGCGCTGCTCCAGACTGTCGTTTAATTCACTGAATCCGTTGGCAAGCTCCAATCCCCCCAGATACAGTTCAAAACGTTCTGCCAGTTCAGGATGATCTGGTTTTAGACGTGAAAGAGCGGCCAATTCCGCCGGATAATCGGTTAGAAACACCGGTGAAGGGTAACGTCCCAATTCAGGCTCGATAATTGTGGTTAAAACATCCTCGTAGAGACCTTTTTCCAGGCATTCCCATACGCTTGTATTGCTGTATTTTAAAAACGCTTCCTGAACGCTAATTTTAATCCATGAACTAAATGGATCAATAATAAAACCCTTGTGACTATACACGGGTGAATTGGCAAGGCACGCAGTTGCAACGTGTTTAAGCAAATCTTCGCAATCGGCCATAAGATTGTTGTAATCGCCGTCTGCACGATACCATTCCAGCATCGTAAACTCTGAAAGATGTCGAAGACCACGCTCGTCTGCACGCCAACAGTGTGAGATCTGAAAAATATGTTTGTGTCCACGACATAATAATCGCTTCATACAAAGCTCAGGGGATGTCTGGAGTTGCCAGGGGAGGGCGAGAATCGGATCTATGTACTCTTCAGGGGCATTGGCTGGAATAAGAAGGGGGGTTTCCACTTCAAGAAACCCCCTCATCCAAAAAAAATCACGAATGGATTTTATAATATGCGCCCTGAGCCACAAGGCGTCACTATGCATAACTAACCTTTAACGCGGGTTGAGTACTCGCCATTTCTGGTATCAATAACAATCAACTCACCTTCTTCAATGAAAGGGGGTACACGCAGAACGTAACCGGTTTCAACTGTAGCCGGCTTAGTGTCGTTACCGCTGGTGTCACCCTTAGCCCACTGTTCAGCCTCTGTCACACGGAGATTTACAAAGTTAGGTAGCGAAACGCCGATTGGCTTTTCACCGAACATCATCACATCAACTTTCAGATTTTCCAAAAGGAAGTTTTTGGCATCGCCCAATGTTTCTTCTTCCATAACAACCTGCTCATAATTAGCTTGGTCCATGAAAGTATAATGTGTGCCTTCCTTGTAAAGATACTCCATCTCTCGCTCTTCAAGATTGGCTGAGTCAAAAGTCTCGCCGGAACGGTAAGTCCTGTCAAGAAGGGTGCCGTTAATCATGTTTCGCATTTTGGTACGATAAAGCGCCTGGCCTTTACCTGGTTTAACGAAGTCAAAAGCAACTACAAGATACGGGTCCCCATCCAAAGTAATTTTGAGACCTTTTTTCAAGTCAGCAACGGTGTACATTAATTCCTCACAAATGTTTTAATTAAACGACACAAGCCCACCAATATGGACGGGCCTGTTCAGAATATAGAATGTAACCAGATTATTTGGCGCGGTAAGTAATGCGACCACGAGTCAGGTCGTAGGGTGACAGTTCTACAGTAACCTTGTCACCAGGAAGAATCTTTATGAAATATTTACGCATCTTACCGGAGATATGAGCCAATACTACGTGATCGTTTTCAAGCCTGACACGGAACATTGCATTAGGCAGCGGCTCAATTACGGTTCCTTCTACTTCAATTGCTTCTTCTTTACTCATACGCAGTACAACTCCTCAAAGACTCAGTAGGTGTGAACAGCGATACATTACTGATAATGTTCTGATAATGCAAGTATTTTATATTTTAGCATCAGACTTCGCCCATAAGATATATTATGTCAAGTTGGCTGTCACTCAACATTACATAAAATGCTTTTGCATGTTTTACATCTGATCCTACTGACAATTAGCCTGAGATGAATTTATATTAGACCAATGGAAGCCATTGAATGGTGACATAAAAAACCGGCAGTTTGCCGCCAGTTTTTTATATGTCAAAGTCCAACAAAGTCAACCTAACAATGCCGACTGTACACATCGTCACTTACTGACATCTTAATAGTTTAACCCCGTCCTGAAAAAGAACCTGCATCTTGTTGGGCACGATCAACTGCTTTACAACTCCCAGTCCGAATACAGAATGTAATATCAGGCCGTTGACACGAAATGAACCGTTCATATCATAAACCTTGGCACGATCAATCTGCATGGTTGGCTTGAGAGATGCCCACTCTTCGCGGTCGGATTCTGTCGGGTCTTTTTTTAATGAACGCGGAGTTGATGTTTTCCTAGGCGCAGAAGGTTCTTTTCCTACCTCGGCAACTCTGGCTTCTTTAACCGTTGGTGGCGGATAATAGTTGTGAACGCCATTACAAGTATTGCACTCAACTCGAACCACTTTGTCTTCTACCATAGCTACAATTCTGTGGTTTAGAATTTCACGACAACGCGTGCAACGCGCGTCAATAATGTCACCTGCCGACAGTTTTCTGCTGATCATGTAAGTCCCTGTTCTTTGGAGTGTTTCGTTTACCTCAAATTCAGGCTAACGATTGTGGAAATATTTGTATCTTAGTATAGCAAAGTAAGCTTCGGCAAAAAAAAAGCCCACCAGCTTCTTGCCGGAGAGCGGTTTTTTTTAGATCCGCAGCATGCGGAAACATGATGCTACCTTTGTTCTCTCCTGTCAATAACCCGCACTGCTTTACCTTCGTGGCGAGGGATACTGTTTGGCTCAACCAGCTTGACAGTAACCCCCACACCTAGCACCGAGTCAATTCTCTTTCCTACCATATCAAGAAAGGCGCGCTGTTTTTTCATTTCGTCGAAGAAAATGTTCTCGCGAACTTCTATGCAGACTTCCAAAACATCCAAAGCACCTTTGCGGTCAATCACGAGCTGGTAGTGAGGCTCGCATCCCTCAATGGCCACGAGCACCTCTTCAATCTGGGACGGAAAGACATTTACCCCTTTGATGATAATCATATCATCAGAACGTCCCATGGTTTTTTTCATTCTGGCCATGGTCCGACCACATGAACAAGCCCTATAATCAAGACTGGTAATATCCCTGGTCCGATAGCGGATCATAGGAAATGCTTCCTTGCAGATTGTTGTCAAAACTAACTCACCGACACTGCCGGGCGGAAGCACCTGGCAAGTTTCCGGATCAATGATTTCTGCGATAAAAGCATCCTCAGCGATGTGCATGCCGTTTTTACAGAGACACTCTCCGGCAACTCCCGGACCAATAATTTCGGACAAACCATAATTGTCAGTTGCACTAATCTGAAGTCTGGTCTCGATTTCCCTGCGCATTGATTCAGACCATGGTTCTCCACCGAACAAACCATGCTTAAGGGCGAGTGTTTTAGGATCTATGCCTTGTTTTTCAATGCGATCAGCCAGTGTAATAGCATAACTTGGAGTGCAGACCAAAGCGCTGGATTTGTAGTCCTGCATGATCATAATCTGTTTATCAGTATTACCGCCACTCATTGGTATAACGGCAGCTCCGATCATTTCCGAGCCGTAATGCAGCCCGAACGCGCCAGTGAACATTCCATACCCGAATGCAATTTGGATAACATCGTCATGTGTTACACCGGCGGAGACCATCATACGTGCAACAAGATTCGACCAGATTTTAAGATCGTTTTTAGTATATCCGACAACCGTAGGCTTACCGGTAGTTCCGGACGAAGAGTGAATCCGGACAACTTCACGTAGCGGCACTGCAAACATGCCGTAAGGATAATTAAGACGCAAATCTTCTTTTGTCGTAAAAGGAAGCTTTGAAAGTTCCTCCAGTGATGTGACGTCCTCCGGTACGATTCCCTGTTCATTGAACTTGGTACGGTAGCAGGTAACGTTCTTATAGGCGCGATTGAGCGTGGCTTGGAGTCGCTCCAGCTGAAGCTGTTCCAATTCCTCACGCTGCATGCATTCGTGCTGTGTATCCCAAATCGGGTTTATCTGCATCACACCCTCATAACTCTTAGATATTATTCTTTGTATTTCAGAGCGGATGTTACCATCTGATGAACCATGGCAATGGCTTCTTCTATCGGCAGCGACATAACCTCTCCCGTTGCCCTGATTTTCAGTTCAACTTTACCCTCAGCCAGTCCCTTGCTGCCAACAACAAGCCGCAATGGAATACCAATCAGATCGTTGTCTTTGAATTTGACTCCTGGACGTTCGTCTCGGTCATCAAAAAGAACTTCAATTCCAAGCTCTTCAAGCTTCAGATAGATTTCCTCTGACTCGGCCATAACACCTTTGTCTTTGGCGTTAATGGCTACTACAGAACAGTGAAATGGAGCAATCGGAATCGGAAAGATAATGCCGTTATCGTCATGATTCTGTTCAATAGATGCTGCCACCGTTCTGCCGATACCGATGCCGTAGCATCCCATGAAAATAAACTGTTCTTTGCCGTTTGCATCAAGATAGGTCGCGTTGAGAGATTGGGAATATTTTGTGCCAAGCTTGAACACATGGCCAACTTCAATCCCTCGCCACATCTCTAGCTTGCCTTCATGGCAACGAGGACAGCTATCGTTAGCCACTACGTTGCGGATATCAACATAACGATCAGGAGTAAAGTCACGGGACGGATTGACATTACAGAAATGCATATCGATCTCGTTTGCGCCAACAACTGTATTCACCATATTCCGTACCAACAGATCAGCAATTACAGTGGTTTTCTCTTTCAACTCCAATGGACCAAGAAATCCAATTGGAGAACCTGTCAGGCGCAATATTTCTTCTTCGGTGGCCATTCTGATTTCGTTCCACCCCAACGAGTTTTTCAATTTAATTTCGTTCAACTCGTGATCACCACGAAGAAGTGCCATAACCGTGTCGCCTTCTTCAGAACAGTAAACCAAGGTTTTTACTGTCAGATCGGAAGTGAGACCCAAAAAGGCGGCAACATCTGCAATTGTCTTCATGTTTGGTGTCGCTGTTTTTTGAATCGGCAAAGGTTCCGCAGAAACCGGTTGAAGTGGTGCCCCGGACTCTGCTTTTTCAACATTAGCGGCGTATCTACAGGCATCACACGAAACAATGGCATCTTCACCAGAGTCAGCCAGCACCATAAACTCATGAGAAGAAGAACCACCAATACTGCCGGTATCGGCCTCTACGGCACGGAAGTTTAGTCCGCAGCGCTCGAATATTCGCATGTAGGCGTTGTACATCTTATCATAGGATTTATCTGCAGCCAGGCTGTCCACATCAAAAGAATAGGCATCCTTCATGATGAATTCGCGACCACGCATAAGCCCGAATCGGGGGCGGATTTCATCACGAAATTTTGTCTGAACCTGATAAAAATTGATCGGCATCTGTCTGTAACTTTTTATCTCGCGCCGCACCATGTCAGTAATGACCTCTTCGTGAGTCGGCCCCATACAGAAGTCGGCATCTTTGCGATCTTTGAAACGCAACAACTCCTTGCCATAAAACGCCCAACGCCCGGACTCCTGCCAAAGTTCTGCCGGTTGCACACTGGGCATGAGCATTTCGATGGCATCCGCCTTGTTCATCTCTTCACGGACTATATTTTCGAACTTACGGATTGATCGCAATCCCATCGGCAGATAATTGTATATGCCGGCAGAGAGCTTGCGAATCATGCCGGCCCGCAGCATCAACTGATGTGAAATGACCTCGGCATCGGAAGGTGTTTCCTTAACTGTCGGTATGAAATAACGGGAATAAAGCATTGGGACCTCAGAACATCGAATGTACGATTATTGGTTTTACAGTTTGTTTATTTCTTCAATCAGAGCATCAGCCAGTTGATCTTCAGGCACTTTGCGTACGATCTCTCCGTTGCGGAATAGTAGCCCCTCCCCTTTTCCGCCGGCAATGCCAACATCGGCTTCACGGGCTTCTCCGGGTCCGTTGACGGCACACCCCATGACAGCGACCGTAATTCGCTTGTCAACGCCCTGGAGTCGGCGTTCTACTTCCTCGGCTACCTTGACCAGGTTAATCTGGCAGCGACCGCAGGTCGGACATGATACGAAGTTGACGCCACGATGTCGCAGTCCCAGGCTCTTAAGAATCTCGTACCCTACCCTGACTTCATCCTGAACATCACCGGTCAGTGAAACACGCATCGTATCGCCAATGCCGTCGGCCAAAAGAATGCCCAACCCAACCGAAGATTTGATCGTGCCGGAGAAAATGGTCCCGGCCTCAGTAATGCCAATGTGCATCGGATAGTCGACCTGTTGCGAAAGTAATCGATAGGCAGCCACAGTTTTCATAACATCGGATGCTTTGAGGGAAACTTTGATCTCACGGTAATTAAGATCTTCAAGAATGCGGATGTGTCCCAAAGCTGATTCGGCCATAGCTTCAGCTGTTGGATGACCATAACGCTCCAACAATTCCTTTTCCAGTGAACCGGCGTTAACGCCTATGCGAATTGGTACTCTACGGTCTGCAGCAGACTTGACTACTTCAGCAACTTTCCATTTGTCACCGATATTGCCTGGATTGAGTCTGAGACCGTCAATTCCACCCTCTAGAACCCTTAGAGCCAGTTTATAGTCAAAGTGTATGTCTGCAATGACCGGGATCGGGCTGAGTTCTTTAATTTGGCCCAAAGCAATGGCTGCATCCATATCCGGCACAGCACACCTTACGATCTCACAACCTACGCCAGCAAGAACCTGTATCTGCCCAACAGTTGCGGTTACATCCCGCGTATCTGTAGAACACATGGACTGCACTGAACAGGGCGCATCTCCACCAATTGCAACCGAACCCACATGTATCTGTCTGGTAGTTTTTTTCATAAGAGGGCATAGTGCCAAATAGAGGTCTGAAAGTCAAGAACGACAAGCTTGTCCGGCAATCTATTCACTTGGACGGCTTTTCGGATCCAATGTGTGCATAGTAGTATGCGCAGGCAACAAAAACGACTCCACCTACGATATTGCCTGTTGTAACCGGTATTAGGTTATCAACTACAAATGCATACCATGTCAAAGATGAGTCTGGTCGTGACAATTCTCCCGTGAGAAAGAGACCGGTGGGTATGAAATACATATTTGCAACCGAATGTTCAAAGCCACTGGCAACAAATGTCATGATTGGAACGAAACAGGCCAGTAGTTTCCCGGTAACATCCCGGGCCGCTGTAACCATAAAAACTGCCAAACATACCAGCCAGTTACAAAGTAGTCCGCGGGTAAAGGCGGCTAAAAAGGATAGTTTGCATTTCGCAGATGCTATTTTAATGGCATGATCAGCCACAGTACCATGTTCCCACAATCGTGTTTCGAACATTAGCCACGCAAAAAACAATGAGCCAATAAAATTGCCAGTCAACACTACAACCCAGTTTTCGGCCAGCTTTCCCCAGGATATTTCGCCGTGCAGTACGGCACCGGCCAGCAAACTGTTTCCAGTGAATAACTCGGCTCCACAGATCACAACCAGCATCAGTCCGATTGAAAAAGCAGAGCCTCCCAACAGACGGGAGATACCCAGGCCGGCGAACTGGGCAGCATCCTGTGTTACGACCGTTGAAAGCTGGGCTCCAAAAGCTATATAAAAACCTGCTAGAAGACTTAGAACAAACGTCCGCCCAAAGCTTTGATGCAGTACACGGCGACCATTCTGAATGATGGCATGGGCTGTTTCTACCGGTGTCAGAAAGCTCTTCTCACTCATATCGATCCCCAGTCCAACCTATAAAAAAACCCGCCGGAGTAAATCCGACGGGCCTCGTCACTACCAGAAAATAAATGATTAGGCAAGTCTGTTGGTGTAAAGCGGGAAGCGTTTCATTAATTGATTAACCTGAGATTTGATAACGGACAGTTTTTCATCGTTGTCGATATTAGCAATAGCGTCAGCAATGAAGCCTGCTACCAGCTCCATATCGGCTTCCTTGAGACCGTGCGAAGTACAGGCCGGGGTTCCGACACGGATACCCGAAGTCACAAATGGAGAGCGGGTTTCAAACGGAACCGTGTTTTTGTTCACGGTAATGCCGGCTTTATCGAGCGCTGCTTCAGCAGCCTTGCCTGTAATTTCGCTACCGGAGAAGTTTATCAGCATCAGATGGTTGTCAGTGCCGCCGCTGGTCAGCTTAAAGCCACGCTTTGTGAGCCCTGCGGCCAGTGCCTTGGCGTTGTTGACAATCTGTTGCTGATAAACCTTGAACTCAGGCTGTAATGCTTCTTTAAAAGCGACTGCCTTGGCGGCAATAACGTGCATCAACGGACCACCCTGAATACCGGGGAAAATCTGGGAATTGACGGTTTTGGCGAATTCCTCGCGACAAAGAATCATGCCACCACGTGGGCCACGCAGTGTCTTGTGGGTGGTGGTTGTGACAAATTCAGCGTATGGGACAGGACTAGGATGGACACCAGCGGCCACAAGTCCTGCAAAGTGAGCCATGTCAACCATGACAACTGCACCTACTTTATCGGCAATGGCCCGAAATGCAGGGAAGTCGATAATGCGTGGGTATGCGCTTGCACCAACCACAATCATTTTAGGCTTGTTTTCAACCGCCAGGCGTTCGACTTCAGCGTAGTCAATCATCTCTGTATCAGGAGAAACGCCATAAGGAATAATGTTGAAGAGTTTACCGGAAAAGTTTACTGGACTGCCGTGAGTAAGGTGACCGCCGTGTGACAGATTCATGCCCAATATTGTGTCACCGGGTTTGCACGCCGCGAAATAAACTGCCATATTGGCTTGGGATCCGGAATGCGGTTGTACGTTGGCGTGTTCGGCACCAAACAGTTCCTTGGCTCTATCAATAGCAAGCTGTTCAACAACATCAACATGTTCGCAGCCACCGTAATAACGCTTGCCAGGGTAACCTTCGGCATATTTATTTGTCAGGATTGAACCTTGCGCTTCCATGACGGCTTCTGAGACGAAGTTTTCAGAGGCAATTAGTTCCAGGTTGAACTCCTGGCGCTCTGTTTCATGGCGGATTGCTTCGGCTACCTGCGGATCAAAGCTAGTGAGTATCGACATCATTACGCTCCTTTACATGCTGAAGATTTATACTGTTGTGAAATAAGAAACGGGACACATGCCGCAGCAGGTCCCGCTCTACCATTGAGTCGTATTACGTGGTACTATTTGTTGTACTTATGCTCAAGTTCAGTGATCTTATCAAGACGATTTTGATGGCGACCACCCTCGAAGGCTGCATCAAGCCAAGCGCCAACAAGATCACAGGCTTTCTGTTCATCCAAAACACGACCACCCAGAACCAGAACATTAGCATTATTATGTTCTTTTGCCATACGGGCCATAAATACATCAGTAACAAGAGCTGCCCGAATTCCTGGAACTTTGTTTGCGGCAATCGACATACCAATTCCGGTTCCACAGATCAGGATTCCTAAATCGGCCTGCCCGGCAATAACAGTTTCAGAAACTTTTTGTCCATAATCAGGATAATCCACTGAGGCATCGCCGCTGGTGCCGGCATCCAAGACCTGTAGTCCTCTACGCGTAAGGTAACTGATTAGTGCCGACTTGAGACTCAATCCACCGTGATCGCTTCCAATTACAATCATTTTAATCCACCTGCCTAGATTTTCTTGAACAGAAGAGTGGCGTTCGTGCCGCCAAAACCGAGCGAGTTACTCATCGCGTATTCAATCCTAGTATCACGAGCAGTATTAGGTACGTAATCAAGATCACATTCAGAATCAGGATTTTCGTAGTTAATCGTGGGTGGTACAACACCCTTATCCATCGCCATGCAGGTAAACACAGCCTCAACCCCACCGGCAGCTCCTAGAAGATGGCCTGTCATAGACTTGGTGGAAGAGACCATCAGTTTTCCGGCGTGGTCACCGAAAACTGATTTGATTGCCAGTGACTCATTTAGGTCATTGAAAGGTGTCGAAGTACCATGTGCATTGATGTAGGTAACTTGATCAGGTGTCACACCGGCATTTTTCAATGCCATCTTCATGCAGCGTGCAGCACCCTCTCCACCGGAAGCTGGTGCCGTCATGTGGTATGCATCTCCGGTCAGGCCGTATCCGACAACTTCTGCGTAAATTTTGGCGCCACGTTTTTTAGCAGACTCGTATTCTTCCAGAATTACGATACCGGCACCTTCAGCCAGAACAAAACCATCACGATTCTTGTCAAAAGGGCGTGAAGCCTTTTCAGGAGTGTCGTTATTACTGTCCGAAAGAGCTTTCATTGCGGCAAAACCGCCGATTCCCAGCGGCGTAACCGTTGATTCAGTCCCACCAGCAATCATGGCATCAGCATCGCCGCGAGCAATCATATGATAAGCATCGCCAATTGAGTGTGTTCCGGTAGCGCAGGCAGAAACAGAAGAAAGATTAGGACCTTTGGCTCCGTATCTGATCGATATATGACCAGGGGCAAGATTTATTATCAACATTGGAATAAAAAACGGTGATATTTTCTTTGGGCCACCTTCTTTATAAAGGTCGTAGTACCGTTCAATTGACGGCAATCCACCAAGACCGGCACCTACTAACACCCCTACCCGTTCAGCATTCTCGTCGTTGATCACCAGGCCGGAATCTTCCATGGCGTAGTGTGCCGCTGCCAGAGAATACTGAATAAAAAGATCCATCTTCTTGATCTCTTTTTTATCAATATACGTCTCGGCATTAAAGCCAGAAACTTCGCCGGCAATCTTGACCGGCATGTCACTTGCGTCAAATCTGGTTATCGGGCCGATGCCTGATTTTCCGGAGACAAGTGCATCCCAGTTACTGATATTACCGCATCCGAGAGGCGAAACAGCTCCGACACCCGTAATTACGACTCTTCTCATGATTGGTTGCTCCATATTGGGTAAACTTGGTATGACTAAAAAGGAAGGAAGTGAGAGGGGCGTCCCCTCTCACCCGTATCAGTATCAGCTATGCTCTGTGATGTACTCAATGGCGTCGTTTACAGTCTGGATCTTCTCAGCATCTTCGTCAGGAATCTCAAGATCGAACTCCTCTTCAAGAGCCATCACCAACTCGACTGTATCCAAGGAATCAGCACCCAGATCATCCATGAAAGAAGCTTCTGTTACTACCAGTGACTCTTCTACACCCAGCTGCTCAGCAACAATCTCTTTTACCCGTTTTGCAATATCAGACATCTTTCACCTCCGTTTGATTTTAAACCTTTTCAGGTTTCGTGTGTAAAGCTATTGATGGTAATTAAGCATGAAATCTTTAAAAGTCAAATGATATTTTGAAGCTGGACCGTCTTAACCGGCATTACATATACATTCCACCGTTAACGGCAAGCACATGCCCGGTAATATATCCGGATGCCTCTGATGCAAGAAAAACAACGGCGTTGGCAATGTCGTCGGCGCTTCCTAATCTATCCATTGGTATTTGGGAAGTAAGTTCAGCACGAACTTTATCAGAAAGTGCGTCTGTCATGGCAGTGGATATAAATCCTGGAGCAACAGCGTTGACAGTTATGTTACGCTTAGCCATTTCACGGGCATTTGATTTGGTAAGCCCTATGAGACCGGCCTTGCTGGCACAATAGTTTGCCTGCCCGGCGTTGCCCATCTGACCGACAATTGACGCAATGTTAATAATGCGCCCAAATCTCTGTTTACTCATGACTTTAAAGGCGGCCCTGGTACAAAGGAAAGCGCCTTTAAGGTTAACATTCAGAACAGCGTCCCACTCCTCATCCTTCATACGCATCAGCAGACCATCTTTAGTGATGCCGGCGTTGTTAACAAGAATATCAACCCTCCCGAAAGCTTCCGTGGCTGCTTCAATCATCCGCTCGACATCAGCAGTAACGGTTACATTACCGACAACTGCAAGCGCTTTGCCGCCAGCGGCCTGCAATTCGGCTACGACAGCATCAGTCGAGACCGGGTCCATATCAACGGCTACAATTGTGGCTCCTTTGGCTGCAAGAGCCAAAGCTATACTCCGACCAATCCCGCGAGATGCGCCGGTGATTACAGCGACTTTGTCTTTAGGCATAATGATCCCTTTCAGTAATAGAATTAATTATTTTTATCTGCAAAAGTGGCTTTCAAATCTGCTTCGGTGACAAGTTTTCCGTCAACAAACGCTTTGGCTGAGAACATCCAGATGCCACGCTTACAGGCAGTGACATCAAGTTCAAAACGAAGCTGGTCGCCAGGAACCACCGGCTTGCGAAATCGGGCATTATCGATACCGGTAAAATAGACAACTTTAGAGAGGACACTGTCATCGGAAGAGCTATACGCCAGTATCGCTGCGACCTGAGCCATGGCTTCAATAATCAGGACACCAGGCATAACCGGATGCCCCGGGAAATGTCCGGGAAAGAACGGCTCGTTAATACTGACATTCTTCATGCCGACAATCCGTTTTCCCAATTCCATTTCTATAATTCTATCCACCAGCAAAAACGGATAGCGATGCGGTAGTATTTTCATAATTCCATTAACATCAAGCATGGAGCCTCCCTGGTAACTCACAACATCCTAGGCCGTCAGAGCTTTCAACGTACTCAGATCTTCGACATTCATTGTTACAACTTCTTTTGATATCCGTTTAACGAGGCCAGACAAAACCTTACCGGGACCTATTTCAATAAACTTAGTAACACCGAGAGCTGCCATTGCATTAACAGATTGCTCCCACAGAACCGGAGCACATACCTGAGTCACTAAAAGCGGTTTTACCCGTAGCTTATCCTGGTTAGGTGCCGCATCGGCATTGGCAATCACTGGAAGCAGCATATCGTTGACAGAAACAACGGCTAACACCTCGGCCAATCTATCAGCCGCAGGTTTCATCAGAGCACAATGGAAGGGAGCGCTCACCGGAAGCAGCATCGCCTTTCTAAAACCACGAGCTTTGGCAAGTTCAATTACGCGTTCAACCGCAGTTTTCGACCCGGCAATCACAATCTGTCCGGGAGAATTAAAATTAGCCGGTGAAACAATATCTCCCTCGGCTGCCTCACAACAGATTTCCGCGAGCGCATCTTGTTCGATACTCAACATGGCTGCCATGCTTCCGGTACCTACCGGAACGGCTTCCTGCATGAAAGTACCTCTGGAACGAACGGTTCTGACAGCATCAGCAAAATCAAGTGCACCAGAACAAACCAGCGCAGAATATTCGCCAAGCGAATGTCCAGCCAAGTAGTCGGCCTTCACTCCGGCTTCCTGTTCAATTACCCGCAAGACTGCAATACTGGTTGTCAGTATGGCAGGCTGAGTATTGGCGGTTAATCTGAGTTCTTCGTCACTTCCTGAAAAACAGATAGTTGACAACTTAAAACCCAATGCATCGTCGGCTTCTTCGAATATTTGTTTGGCAATCGGGAAATTGCCAGCAAACTCTTTACCCATTCCCGAATATTGCGATCCCTGTCCTGGAAAAACAAATGCTACGTTAGACATATAAAAAGACCTTTCCCAATAGATTTCAGTGTTGACAAATTCACCATCGGATCAAAGCTGAACCGTATGTAAACCCCCCACCAAAAGCATCAAGTAAAATCATATCACCAGTTTTAATTAGACCTTGCCGATTCGCTTCATCCAATGCGATCGGAATCGAAGCTGATGATGTATTACCGTAACGGTGGAGATTGACAAATACTTTATCAAAGTCGAGATCAAGTCTTTTTGCAATGGCGTCAATGATGCGGCGATTTGCCTGATGTGGTATCAACAATGATATATCCGACGGTGTCAATCCATTTGAATACAAAGCTGCCATTGCAGCCTCTTCCATAGCACGAACAGCGTGTTTGTAAACCTCGTTACCTTCCATGCGAATGAAGAATGAGGCCGGATCTGTAGCGGGATTTGTAGCCGGGTTTCGGCTGCCACTACCGGGTTGGTACAACATATCCCAACACGATCCGTTACTGAAAATATGGGTCGATACAATTCCGCTTTGTTCTTCGGATGCCTCAATCACAGCGGCCCCGGCACCATCGCCAAACAATATGCAAGTGTTACGATCATTCCAGTCCACGATACGTGACAAAACTTCGGCACCAATTACAAGTGCCTTCTGATATTTTCCAGAACGGATAAAGCTGTCAGCGACTGAAATCCCGTAGATAAAACCGGAACAGGCAGCGGAGACATCAAAGGCAACCGCTTTATTTGCACCTAACTCATTTTGAATAATGCAAGCTGTGGAGGGAAATGGAAAATCCGGGGTTACTGTTCCGATAATGATGAGGTCAAGATCTTCAGGCGCAACATTTGCCATAGACAGCGCGCGCCTGGCAGCATCAACAGCAAAGGTGGATGTGAATTCTCCATCGGCAGCAATTCGCCGTTCTTTGATGCCAGTCCTGGTGGTAATCCAGTCATCACTTGTGTCAACCATCTTAGCCAGTTCGGCGTTGGTAAGAATTTTTGCCGGCAGTGCTGAACCGGTTCCAGTGATCTTTGCAGTCACCACGATATCTCCATTATTCGGTAAAAACGGATTTTGGAATATCTCGCTGCATGGAGACATCATAATTTTCTAATAATTTTTCTGATACATGCTCAGCAACGCCGCTTCTTGCGTATTCATGCGCAAAGCGAATAGCATTTTTTATCGCCTTGACGTTGGAACCGCCGTGGCAAATCATTCCGACGCCATTTATTCCAAGCAATGGAGCTCCGCCATATTCAGCGTAGTCGACTATTTTTTTAAAACGACTGAAAGCACCACGAACAAAAAGGTAACCTATCTTTGAAATCCAACTCTTGACAATTTCTGCTTTCAGCATCTTGCCAGCCGCATCAGAGAGGCCTTCAGAGAGCTTCAGTACCACATTGCCCACAAAGCCGTCACAAACAACGACCTCAACTGCTCCCGAGAAAATATCCCGTCCTTCTATGTAACCTGCATAGTTTAGAGAAGTTTTTCGTAGCACAGAGTTTGTCTCACGAGTCAGTTCGTTCCCTTTTGAATCTTCCTCTCCATTTGACAACAAGCCGACTGATGGATTTTTTATACCCATCGCATAGCGGGCATATACTTCACCCATTATTGCAAATTGAACAAGGTGCTGAGGTTTGCAGTCAACATTCCCGCCTACATCAAGCACCAGAGTCTGGCCTTTCAAGGTCGGAAATATCTGGGCAATGGCCGGACGCTCGATACCTTTGATACGCTTTAGTACGAACATACCCGCCGCCATCGTTGCACCCGAATTGCCTGCACTCACTGCGGCGCAGGCCCTGTCATTTTTGACAAGCTCAAAAGCAAGACGAACAGAAGAATCTCGTTTCTTCCGCACAGCATCCGAAGCGGAATCATGCATGCCTACCACTTCACTGGCATGAAATATGTCTATGTCAAGGCCATTTGTGGAATGCTTCGCAAGTTCGGATTCCAGGCGTTCGCGGTCACCAACGAGCGTTACCGGAATACCGAATTCCCGGCATGCCGCCACAGCACCCTCGACCTCAACGACAGGGGCGTTGTCGCCCCCCATTGCATCAAGCGCTACTCTCATCTTTCCCAGTTCCGGCACAGAGATCGGCAACTACTAAGCGTTTGAAACGTCGATGACTTCTTTACCCTTGTAAGTTCCACAGGTTGGGCAGGCACGATGCGGTAGTTTAGGTGCTTTACACTGTGGACAAGTGGACACGGACTGAGTTGTCAGGAAGTCATGCGCCCTTCTCATGTTCTTGCGCGATTTGGATGTTTTCTTTTTAGGTACTGCCATGATATTTCTCCTTTTTCTGGTGGTTCACTGCAGGTTTAAACTACTTTATCTTGGACACCTTAAAATCTTTGAGCGCACTGAAGGCAAAACTTGTTGTTTCATTACTGCAAGAGCATTGTGACAAATTCAGGTCAATTCCACATTGATGACATAGCCCCTTGCAGCTTTCGCTACAGAGGGGCTTGAGCGGTATTTCCATCGCCACTTGTTCTTCTATTTCAGGCATAAGGTCGATTTCATCACCCTGGTAGGTGGAAGATAGCAGATCCAACTCCCCCAGTTCAACTTCGTCACCATCAGCCACAAGTTTTTCCGAATCTTTTCTGAAAATTACCATAAAATTGGTGTCAACATGCGAATCATAATCAACAAGGCATCGCGAGCACGACAGTGATAGCGGAACAGAAACCCGGCCATTGACTTGAATGTTGTCGTAATCACGCGTTGCCGTCAGATCACATGTAATTGGACCGGTAAACCTGCAAACCTGATCTTTTTGCATACCTTCAAGAACTGTGAATTTTTCCACCGGTTCTTCAATGTGCATTGCCAATGGCTTACTTTGTATGCGGTCTACAGCAACTTTCAAAACATCTACCACCCGTATTTTGTAAGTATAAAATTAAAGCAAGTCAGTATAGTGAATGTTCCTGATTTGTCAAGAAGTTTACTGAACGGAGTAATTCTCCCTTCCATACAGCTTGGTCATGTTACGCAGTTTGTCCGTCAGATCGGACGGCAGCATATCCCAACTGAATCGCCAACTCCAATTACCAAAGGCTTTGCCGGGGATATTCATGCGTGCATCACTTCCAAGCATCAACAGATCCTGAAACGGAATTATAGTAGTATCTGCTACTGACATGAACGCTGAACGAATCATAGAATTCAAACAACCTTCTTCATTACCACCCAAATATTCAACGACTCGAAGCAGTTGTGAACTTGAAAGCGAACTACACCAACCCATTGTGGTGTCATTATCATGTGTGCCGGTATAAACGACACTCATTTTTGAGTGATTGTGCGGCAAATACGGGTTCAATGAATCCGAGTCAAACGCAAACTGCAAAATCTTCATTCCAGGGAAACCACAGCGGTCCCGAAGGGCTTCAACCTCGGGAGTAATCACACCAAGATCTTCAGCAATGATCGGAAGTGATCCCATAGTTGAAAATACTGCCTTAAAAACATCGTATCCAGGCCCGTCAACCCATTTGCCGTGCTGTGCTGTGCGGTGGGAAACCGGCACTTGCCAGGAAGCTTCAAATCCTCGAAAGTGGTCAATACGAACGACATCAAAGAGCTCATACATCGACTTGAAACGACTGATCCACCATTCAAACCCATTATTTTTCATCATTGCCCAGTCGTAAAGAGGGTTGCCCCACAACTGTCCGGTTTTGCTGAAATAGTCAGGCGGAACACCGGCCACAACCGTTGGCTTACCTTTTGCGTCAAGCAGAAAAAGTTCGCGGTGGCTCCATACGTCGGCAGAATCGTAGGCAACAAAAATGGGGAGGTCTCCGACAATTGAAATTCCACAGGACCTGGCATAACTCCGCAATGCCTTCCACTGAAGATAAAACTGCCATTGGATGTACTTCTGTATTCCTATTTCCGGCCCAAGTTCAATCGAAACTTTTTCGTAAGCCTCCGTTGTCAGCAGTGCGGTTTCTTTGCTCCACTTGTTCCAAGGCTTACCATCGAAGCTCTGTTTTAACGACATAAACAAGGCATAATTGTGCAGCCACGGAGTCGAGTCACAAAAGTGCCAGAAATCCTTCTTCCGATCAGTAACTTCCTGCGACAGAAATGCGGAACCAGCCTGGCGTAATAACTGGTGTTTAAATTCTGAAACCCCGTCAAAATCAACAACGTTCTCTGGAAAGGTGTGTTTTAGACAACCACTGGGCAAATCGCCATCATTAACAATCTGCTCTAGATCAATCAGTAACGGATTGCCTGCAAATGCTGAAAAAGCGGAGTACGGAGAGTTGCCGCATGCTGGCGGCGTAAGAGGAAGCACCTGCCAATAGGACATCCCCATCTCGGCAATAAGGTCAATAAAACGACGTGCATCTGCCCCAATAGTGCCAATACCTCCAGAACCAGGCAATGATGTCGGGTGGAGCAGCACTCCACAACCACGCTTGTTTAACATTCCTACCTCCCCTGTTCAGTCATCTGAACAGGTTAAACACACACGACACGGCATTGCAAATGAATTTCATCTCAATAGAACAGCATCTGATAACCAAATAGGATAATTCATATTAAAATACAGTGCTTTTCAGCATTTGTATCTGTAATTGCACATCTGCACGGCTTGACTTTATGGATTCCAATGATTAACTAATCTGTAGAGGATATTACGAAATTATAGGAGTTTGCACATGGACTTCAACAGATTGACTCAAAAATCTCAGGAAGCTTTTGCCGAAGCTCAGAATAAAGCGGTTTCCTTCGGGCATATCGAAGTTGACGGAGAACATTTGCTTTGGGCGTTACTGGATCAGGCTGACGGCTTAGTCCCACGACTGCTTCAGCGCATGGATATACGCCCGGACATAGTCAAACGGGTAGTAGAAGCTGAGTTGGATCGAAAAGCACGGGTATCCGGACCAGGCGTGGAGCCAGGTAAAATCCTGGTTTCCCAACGCCTGTCGCGTATTTTGGTCACGGCTGAAAATGAAGCAAAAAGGTTGAAAGATGAGTATGTATCTGTCGAACACCTGCTGATGGCTCTTTTGTCCGAAGGAGACAAGGTTCCATCCGGGCGCATCCTGAAACAGGCAGGCATAGAGCACGAACGCTTTCTAAAAACGCTGACCGATGTGCGAGGCAGTCAGCGTGTGCAGAGTGCAAATCCCGAAGCAACCTACGAAGCCCTGGATAAATATGGCCGTGATCTCGTGAAAATGGCCAAGAATGACAAACTTGATCCTGTCATTGGTCGTGATGAAGAAGTCCGCCGTGTGATTCGAGTACTATCCAGAAAGACCAAAAACAACCCGGTTCTGATCGGCGAACCTGGTGTCGGCAAAACCGCTATCGTTGAAGGACTGGCACAACGGATTGTCAGAGGAGACGTTCCAGAGGGTCTTAAAGATAAGACGGTCTTTGCACTGGATATGGGAGCGCTTGTGGCTGGCGCCAAGTACCGCGGCGAATTCGAGGAGCGCCTTAAAGCAGTACTGAATGAAGTCAAGGAAGCTGAAGGGCGCATTATCCTGTTCATAGATGAACTTCATACCATCGTTGGAGCGGGAAAGGCAGAAGGTTCAATGGATGCCGGCAATATGTTGAAACCTATGCTGGCCAGGGGGGAACTGCACTGCATAGGTGCAACTACTCTTGATGAATACCGACAGCACATTGAGAAAGACGCCGCACTTGAGCGGAGGTTTCAACCGGTGCTGGTTGAACAGCCGACGGTAGAAGACACTGTCTCAATTCTGCGCGGCCTCAGGGAACGTTTTGAGGTACATCACGGCGTCAAAATACAGGATAACGCGTTAGTTGCCGCCGCCACACTCTCCAATCGTTACATTACTGAGCGTTTCCTACCCGACAAAGCTATTGACCTGGTAGATGAAGCCTGTGCCATGTTGCGCACCGAAATTGACTCGCTTCCATCGGAACTGGACACAATCAGTCGGAGGGTCATGCAGTTGGAGATTGAGGAGCAGGCTCTTAAAAAAGAAAAAGATGTAGTCAGCCGTGAACGACTGGATAACTTACGCAGAGAACTGGCGAGCGACCGCGAACGTGCGGACACAATGCGCGCCAAGTACGATTCTGAAAAGATTGCAATCCAGCGAATTCAGGGGCTTCGAGAACAGATCGAAAAGACCCGTCGCGATATAGAGCAGGCCGAGCGATCTTATAACCTGGAACAGGCTTCAAAGCTCAAATATTCTGAATTGCCAGGACTGGAAACCGCACTAATAAATGAAGAGAACACTCTTAATGAGAAGCAGGACGGCCAAAAGTTACTGCGTGAAGAAGTCACTGAAGACGAAATTGCTGAAATAGTCGCTCACTGGACCGGTATTCCGGTTACAAGGCTAGTGGAAGGCGAAAGGGAAAAACTGCTGCGCCTGGAAGACATCTTGCACGAAAGAGTAATTGGGCAGGATGAAGCGGTTCAATTGGTTGCCGACGCAGTTCTAAGAGCGAGATCAGGCATAAAGGATCCACGACGACCGATTGGCTCTTTCATATTTCTGGGGCCGACCGGTGTCGGAAAGACGGAATTGGCCCGCACCCTGGCTGTTTCTTTGTTTGACTCAGAAGAAAACATGGTACGGATCGACATGTCCGAATATATGGAGAAATTCGCCGTATCACGACTGATAGGGGCACCCCCGGGTTACGTAGGTTACGAAGAAGGCGGCCAACTGACCGAGGCGGTTCGTCGCAAGCCTTACTGCGTACTCCTGTTCGATGAAATTGAAAAAGCACACGCGGATGTGTTCAATATCCTATTGCAGATTCTGGATGATGGCCGGGTGACAGACAGCCACGGTCGCACAGTCAGCTTCAAAAATACGGTTATAATCATGACATCCAACATCGGTGCACCCTATCTTCTGGAAGGTATCACAGCACACGGTGAGATTCGCGAAGAATCACGAATAGCTGTTATGAACGAGCTGAAGCATAGTTTCCGTCCCGAATTCTTAAACCGTGTCGACGACATAGTTCTTTTCAAGCCGCTCCATCTTGATGAAGTTAAGAAAATAGCCGGTCTGCTAGCCGAACAGTTAAAGTATCGCCTCAAAGAACAGCGCATAACACTTGAAATAAGCGATGAAGCTATGGAGTTCATTGCAAAAGCGGGTTATGATCCGGTCTATGGTGCGCGGCCATTGAAACGATATTTACAGCGGGAATTGGAAACAAGAGTTGCCAGATCAATCATCGGAGGCAAAGCACTTGAAGGAAGCGTATTGCAGGTGGACGTCGAAAATGATAAACTGAAAGTCAGTTAGATTGTATCGTAAGAGTTGGGGGGAATTATGACCGATATAGCAGAAGTTGCATCAAGTGCCATGAATGCCTACTCGCTGAAGCAATCTGTTACTGCTTTGAATATTGCCAAACTAAATACTTCTGACTCTGCAGCCTCTTCTGTCGTCATGCAATCCATTAAAAATGGAGGTGTAAGCGCCTCTGTGGCTCAGACTGGAGACAGAGTTGACATTTCCAAGGAAGCCATCGATCTGGCAACATCCGGTAACGCGTTCAAAGCAAACCTCAAAGTGATGAAAGCGTCAAACGAGATGGATAAGGAATTGTTTTCAATTAAAGCCTGATTCATCACGAAGTTGTGAACGAAAGAGGGGTTTGACCGTATCGGTTAAACCCCTCTTTAAGTTGGCTAGCGGGAATAGCTTACCCTAGCTGCAAATGCGCATTTAGTTACAACTCGGTTATTATTAACTCTACATCATTACGAATATCGCATGGTGTTTCTAAATTGTTTTTCACACGGTTCTGCCATTTCTCACATTCCCCATCAAACCACAAAAAAGCCACCCAGGAATCTCCTAAGTGGCTGTTTTATTTGGTCGGTGCGACAAGATTCGAACTTGCGACCACTAGACCCCCAGTCTAGTGCGCTACCAGGCTGCGCTACGCACCGATATGAAATTACAACATGTTGCGTATTTCTTTGAGTTCATGACGAAGCTGATCCAACAAACCGGATACATCGCCTGCTGACACTACATTATCACGCTCTTCAGACTTGATGAGCATCCCTTTGGATGATATTCTTTTTTTGACACCTTCTATGGTAAACTTTTCCTCGTACAGAAGATGCCGTACTTTTAATATTAAATCAACTTCCCGCTTTGTATAGAGACGTTGCCCTGAGGTGCTTTTATCTGGCTTAAGAAAGACAAATTCTGACTCCCAGAAACGCAGAACAGAGGTTTTCACCTTAGCAGCTTCTGCAACCTCGCCGATCTTATAATAAAGCTTATCAGGTAAGATCGTAGACATGAGACCAGCCTGCGTTACTGTTATTTTTCTTCAGAATTTATGGCGTTTTTAAGAACTTGACTCGGTTTAAATGTAAGAATACGGCGGGCGTTAATCGTAATAGTCTCACCGGTCTGGGGATTTCTCCCTCTGCGGTCAGCTTTCTGTTTGACAACAAAATTGCCAAAACCGGCAATTTTAATTTTTTCGCCAGACTCCAAGGTATTTTTCAGGAGACCGAAAACAGTTTCAACCATTTCAGCCGATTCTTTCTTTGAAAAACCAATCTTCTGATGAATTCTTTCTACGATGTCGGCTTTGGTCATGACTACCTCAAACTGTACTTAGTTAATGCTCTAATTCACAAGGAATGGTTATATATCACAGGGTTTAGCTTTTCGCAACAGGTTTTTATCGCAACGTAACCTGTAACTTATTTATTAGGCTATCAATAATTTTTTTATGTATGGAGCCGATTTCATCTTCAGTCAAAGTTCTTTCATAGGACCTATAGCGGATTCTTACTGCTATACTGGTGAATCCATCAGGGATTCCTTTGCCACAATATAAATCAAATATCTGAATGTGTTCAATTTCTTTGGCCTTGACACTCCTGATGCAGGCAACAATTTTATCTGACTGGAGGCTCGTTGGGACTAGCATGGCAATATCACGAGTACTGTCAGGAAATCGTGAGGGTGCGGTAATTGATTGCTTAGTCTTGGAACTTCTCACAATTTTTTCAAAATCAAGTTCAAAGCAGTAGACCGGTTTGTCGATGCCAAAGTTTTCCTGAACCGTAGGATGTATCTCACCTACAGAACCGATACAATCGCGACCAGCCATAATACTGCATGATTTGCCGGGATGATAATACGGTTCGACCAAATCAGAAACCCATGATACGCCTCGCACGCCAAGTTGCTGAAGAAGAGACTCAATAACACCTTTTGCATCATAGAAATCAACCATTTCTTTGGGACGGCACCAACCATCTCCATCGCGGGAACCAGTCAAGGCACCTACGATAAAAATTGGTTCGTAAGGCATACTGTCTCCAACCGTTGGCAGATATACCCTGCGCATTTCAAACAACTTTAGATCCAAGGATCTGAAGCTGATATTTCTTGCAACTGTTTCCAGCACACCAGGCAATAGGGTGGTTCGCATAACAGATTGTTCATCAATCAATGGGTTAGTCAGTTTGATGGCATTTCTACGAGGATCACTCTCGTCAAGCAGTAATTTGCAGGCGGCGGCCGGGTAAGTAAAACTAAAGTTTATAATTTCATTCATACCGTTATCAACCAGTATGCTTCTAACTCTTTTTTCAAATTGCTGGTGAATTGAGGGCCGATCCGAAGTTATGCGAGCCATCGGCATCGTGGTTGGAATTTTATCAAAACCGTGTAATCTGGCAACCTCTTCAATCAGATCAATTTCTCGTTCAATGTCAATTCTATAACTTGGTGGTTCAACATTTAAAGCCCCATCGATATCTTCAACAACTCGGAATTCAAGACGATTCAGAATGTCAATAATTTCTGCTCTAGCCAGGTCAATACCGATCAATTGGTTTGCCAACTCCGGACGGAATACAATTGAAAGCGGCTCAGATTTCCCGGGGTATACATCCAGCGCCCCTTTAGCAACACTACCGCCAGCCAGTTCGGCAATAAGAGAAGCTGCACGGTCAAGTGCCTTGGTGACACCCTCTATATCAATACCGCGTTCAAATCTGTGAGATGACTCTGTGTGAAGCCCCAGACGCTTACTTGTTTTACGAATTGCTGCCGGTTTAAAGAATGCACTTTCCAACAGAATGCGTGTAGTTGAATCTCCAATCTCTGAATTTTGCCCGCCCATCACACCAGCCAAAGCAACCGGACGCTCGGCATCACATATCACCAGATCGTCCGACACCAGGGTACGTTGCTGTCCATCCAGAGTTATAAATTCCTCGCCATCACCTGCCCTGCGAACTACAATCCTGTTTTCCGCAAGTTGATCACAATCAAAAGCGTGCAAAGGTTGGCCCATTTCCATCATGACCAGATTTGTAATATCTACAACGTTGTTTATAGAACGAATGCCGATTGAATTCAGGCGTTGCACCAGCCATTCGGGTGACCGATCAATTTTGCATCCTGATATGTAGCGGGCTGAGTAACGGGGACAAAGTTCCGAATCGTCAATCGTCACGTCAATATATGAGTCCGTAGTCTCAGCAAGTTCGTTAACATTTATAACTGGACATTTAAATTGCAAGGAAAGTTTTGCCGCAATTTCACGGGCAATCCCAATGACACTCAGGCAGTCGGCACGATTAGGAGTGAGGCCAATTTCAAAAAGGGTGTCTTTCAATCCAAGTGCTGTGAACAGCGGTGTGCCCAGCACGTGACCGTGGTCTGGAAGCACCATTATGCCAGCGCTTTCTTCGGCCAGCCCCAGCTCCTTTTCGGAGCAGAGCATACCGCATGATTCTTCACCACGAATCTTCGACTTTTTAATTTTAAAGTCCCCCGGTAAGGTTGCTCCAACCTGTGCCAGTGCGACCCTATCCCCCTGTCTGAAATTCTGGGCACCACAGACAACATCCAGTATTTCTTTACCGTTATTAACACGGCACAGAGACAGTTTGTCAGCATTGGGGTGCTGCCGTTTTTCTTCGACAAGCGCAACAACAACATCGTCAAACCCTTCACCCAAACGATCCATAGACTCTACTTCCAAGCCAAGCATGGTCAACAGATCAGCGAGTTGATCGGGGGACAAGTTAAAATCTACGTATTCCTGAAGCCAATTGTATGTAACTTTCATATTTATAACACCATGAACCTAGTAATATTAGAACTGTCGAAGAAAACGTACGTCATTCTCAAAGAGTAAGCGCATATCGTTAATGCCGTACTTTAACATTGCGATGCGCTCAATACCCATTCCAAATGCAAACCCGGAGATATTTTCAGTTTCATAATTAACGTGCCGGTAGACTTCAGGGTCAACCATCCCAGCGCCCAGTATTTCAAGCCAACCGCTATTTTTACAGACTCGGCATCCCTTGCCTCCGCAAATCACACATGCAATATCAACTTCAGCTGATGGCTCGGTAAAGGGGAAGAAACTCGGGCGAAGCCGGACTCCTGTTTTCTGACCAAACAGCTGATTAGTGAAAACCGTCAAAATACCTTTGAGATCTCCAAAAGTAACTGCCGTATCAACCATCAAACCTTCAATCTGGTGGAACATTGGAGAATGGGTTGCGTCAGAGTCACATCGATATACAGTTCCCGGTGCAATAATACGCAACGGAGGTTTTTGTTTAAGCATAGTACGTATCTGTACAGGAGATGTATGGGTTCGCAACAACAAATCGTTATCAACAAAGAAAGTATCCTGCATGTCACGAGCTGGATGCTCCGGCGGAAAGTTAAGAGCCTCGAAATTATACCAGTCATGCTCGATTTCAGGTCCTTCGGCAACCGAGAAGCCGAGTCCGGCAAAAATTTCACAGACTTCCTCTATAATCAATGATACGGGATGTCTGGAACCGCAGGAGGCAAAACGACCTGGCAATGTCACATCAATCCGTTCAGATTGAAGACGTTCGAGCTTTGCCTGTTCTCGAACAGTTACCAATGCAGACCTCAAAGCAGCTTCAATCTCATCGCGTACACTGTTAACCAGCTGACCGACTACTGGTCTATCTGCAGCAGAGAGAGCTCCAAGGCCTTTCATGAGTGAGGTCAATTCTCCTTTACGACCAAGGAGCTTGACACGGACATCCTGAAGTGCCTCAATTCCACAAGCTGATGTTATCGCTTCAAGAGCATCAGTTTTCAGTTTTTCTAGCTGTTCCCGCATAACTTATATTACCTTTGCTACAAAATTTGATAGTGACGTAAAATACCTACAAAAAAGGGAATGGGATTTAATCCCATTCCCTTTTATCAAAGTAACAAACAACTGACTAGATGTTCGCCTTAGCTATATCTGCTATCTGGGCAAAACCATTTGGATCAGACACCGCAATGTCAGCAAGAACCTTGCGGTCTATTTGAACATCAGCCTTTTTGAGTCCAAAAATAAATTTGCTGTACGAAAGACCGCTCAGACGTGACGCAGCATTAATACGAACTATCCAGAGACTGCGGAAATCACGTTTTTTGACGCGACGGTCACGAAAAGCATAGTTTAAGGCACGATCAACCGCCTCAGTAGCACTGCGGAACAATTTGCTCCTAGCGCCCCGGTAACCTTTGGCAAGCTTTAATACCTTATTACGTCTGCGTCTCGCTTTAAATCCTCTTTTTACGCGTGGCATACTTAACTACTCCTTCATCGGTAAATTTACCAGATCCATAAGGGGAGACAATTTCCTCATGGTTCTTGGTGTACACCCTCTCTCTAAAGCGAGGGATATAGGGAACTATTTGTAGGGTATCAGGCGCGCAATATTCTTCTGGTCAACAGCTGCAACCATGGAACCGCCTCTAAGATTACGTTTTCTTTTCGTAGACTTCGGAGTAAGAATGTGGCTTGTAAAAGCACTTCCTCTTTTAATACGGCCTGTTGCAGATTTTTTAAAGCGTTTTGCTGCTCCACGATTGGTTTTAATCTTTGGCATAACTAACTCCTTGTAAATTATTACTGAAAATAGATTATTAATTGCTATTTTTTAGCTTTAGGGGCGACGATCATGTACATGTTGCGGCCTTCTACACGAGGTTGGTTTTCAATTATCGCAACATCTTGTAACTCTTTTGCAACACGCTCAATTACAGCTCTGCCGACATCCATGTGAGTAATTTCTCGCCCGCGAAAAACGAGAGTTATTTTGGCCTTATTACCTTCTTCTAGAAAGCGCTTGACGTTTTTAATCTTAAATTCCAAGTCATGGTCGTCCGTTTTCGGACGAAGCTTAACTTCTTTTAAAAGCACATGAACTTGTTTCTTTTTAGCTTCTTGAAGCTTTTTACTCTGCTGGTACTTGAACTTGCCGTAATCCATAATTCTGCAAACAGGAGGAACTGCCGTGGGCGAAACCTCGACAAGGTCGAGTTGCTGTTGTTCAGCCAGTTCGAGTGCTTTGGAAACAGGTATAATGCCCAACGCCTCTCCATCCGCGCCTATTACGCGTACTTCAGAGACCCGGATAGCTTGGTTAATGTTTACGGTCGGTTTTGCTATGGCGACACCTCCTGATGGCAGCTTTAAACGCTGTCACCTGATCGTACAATCTATTTAAATTCCCTGCATTCAATACTTACAAAATCAACAAACTCACCAGGCTTCATCGGCTGTAGATTTTTGCCGTCCCGATAACGCGGAGTAACCGTACCCTGCTCAACTTCTTTATCGCCTATGACAAGCATGTAAGGTGTTTTCTGCAATTGAGCTTCACGAATCTTGAAACTCAGCTTCTCATTGCGGAAATCGCTCTGCACCCTCACGCCAGCAGACTTGAGATTCCTGTAAACTTCCTTTGCAAATGGGATTTGATTATCAGTCACAGTTAGTATGACTGCCTGCACCGGTGAAATCCAAAGTGGAAAACTGCCGGCGTAATGCTCAATAAGCACCCCTATAAAACGCTCAATAGAACCGAGGATGACACGATGAACCATAACAGGTCGCCTGCGTTCACCATCAGAAGCGACATAAGTCAGGTCAAACCGCTCTGGCAGAGTAAAATCGCACTGGATAGTAGCACACTGCCAGCGTCTGTCAAGACAATCGCGCAATTTGATGTCTATCTTAGGACCGTAAAACGCCCCATCACCTTCGTTTACCTCAAACGGCCGACCGGTGTCCTTCAAAGCTGCCAACAAAGCATTTGTTGCTTGGTCCCAGTCTTCATCTGATCCAATGGACTTTTCAGGACGAGTTGAGAGTTCCATCTCATATTCGAATCCAAAAATACCCATAACATCATTAACAAATGAGATGACATTCTTAATCTCAGCATCAAGCTGTTCCGGCGTACATAGAATGTGAGCATCATCCTGGGTAAAACAACGAACCCTCATGAGACCATGCAACACGCCGGCTCTTTCATGGCGATGTACAGTTCCCAGTTCAAAATACCGCAAAGGCAGGTCACGATAACTTCTAAGCTGTGACTTGTATATCATCATGTGGGACAGACAATTCATCGGCTTGATGCCGTAACTCTGCTCGTCCACTTCAGTAAAATACATGTTTTCGCTATAATTGTCGTAGTGCCCGGAACGCTGCCAAAGTTCACTCTTCAGAATTTGCGGACCCACAACAATATCGTAATCACGCTTAAGATGTTCTTTGCGTTCAAAATCTTCAAGTACAGTACGCAGCATGGCGCCTTTAGGATGCCAAATAGGGAATCCGGCACCAACTTCATCCGAAAACGAGAACAAATCCAACTCACGCCCAAGCTTGCGATGGTCACGACGTTTGGCCTCATCCAGACGATGCAGGTAAGCTTCAAGTTCTTTCTTATCAACAAAGGCGGTGCCGTAAATACGCTGGAGCATGCGGTTCTTTTCATCTCCGCGCCAGTATGCACCAGCTATTGACAGCAACTTAAATGCCTTAATTCGCGATGTCGAAGGTAGATGAGGTCCGCGGCACAGATCAGCAAAGTTGCCCTGACTGTAGACTGACACCTGCTCTACACCCAGATCATTGATCAATTCGGTCTTATAAGGCTCGGCCATTTTTTCAAACATGCTGACTGCATCAGCACTTGACATTTCTTTACGTACTATTTTCTGATCAGCGGCGGCCAACTCAGTCATCTTGATTTCAATGCGCTCCAGATCTTCAGGAGTAAACGGCTTTTCTACATCAAAATCATAATAAAAACCGGTCTCGATAGCAGGTCCGATCGTTACCTTAGCTTGCGGAAAAAGTTCTTTGACAGCCTGAGCCATGAGATGCGAAGTTGAGTGCCTAATTATTTCAAGAGCTTCTGCACTCTTTTCGGTAATTATCTCAACGCAGTCACCATCCATCAATTGTGATGAAAGATCAACTAGCTGGCCGTTCACCTTGCCTGCCATTGCAGCCTTAGCCAGTCCTGCACCTATCGATGCAGCCAGATCATAAACTGTGGCGCCGGCCTGAAGTTCTCGACATGAGTTATCCGGTAGCATTATCTTTAAAGTAGACATTCAACCATCCTTTTCAAGGAGAAACAGAAAAGGCATCGAAACATCGATGCCCGCATCCTGACCGTCTCGTTACAGCTTTTAATGGTAGGCGCGGGCGGTCTCGAACCGCCGACCTCTACCGTGTCAAGGTAGCGCTCTCCCCCTGAGCTACGCGCCTGCATCAAAAGCTGAAAAGTAATAGCAAGTTGCCAGTTATATGTCAAGCTGATTTTGTTATTTTTTCAAGTCTGGCAACGTTCTCCACATGTACCGTCTGTGGAAACATGTCAACCGGTTGAATTTCACTACAGATATAGCCAAGTTTTTTGAGTACAACCAGATCTCGCGCGAGGGTGGCTGGGGAGCAAGAAACATAGATTATAGATTTGGGAGCAAGCAGTGCAATCTGCTCCAAAACCTTGGGTTCGCAACCCTTGCGAGGTGGATTTAGCACGGCCATGTCGACATGCTGTTTTTCTTCATGCAGCTCTTCCAATATTTCGGCGGAGTCTCCAGCCTCGAATCTGCAGTTGCGGATATTGTTGATCTTGGCGTTAAGCCTGGCATCCGCAACGGCTTCTTCGACATACTCCACGCCGATCACCTCTCGAGCATGTTTTGCAAGAAACATCGCTATGCCGCCGATGCCGCAATACATGTCAAGTACTGATTCTGCACCGGTGAGAGCCGCCCAGTCACGCACCTGGGAATAGATCAGATCCGCACCGCTGTTGTTGACCTGAAAAAATGAACGCGGAGAAATCCTGAAAGAAACATCTCCGACCTTGTCTGTCAAATGGTGCTGAGGCGTCAGGAAAAAATCTTTCTTCCCCATAATTACATTTCCTTCAGAACTATTTACATTCTGGGCCATAACCTGAACTTCCGGAACCTGCTCTTGCACATAACGGCTTAAGTGGTGAATCTCATTGTAGGAGCGCTTGGCAGTGACAAACACCACCATTGCTTTTTTTTCAGATACAGACACTCGCACGACAAGATAGCGCAAAAGCCCCATTTTGCTCTGTTGGTTATAAATGGGAACTTTACACTTTGATATCCCCTTCCTGACAGCCTCTACCACTTTGTTAATCAAAGGGTGATGAAGCGGACATTGGTCCAGATCATAAACATCGTGACTGGCACGGCGATAGATGCCAATAAACGGGTCAGAGAATTTACCGGCAACGGACAGCTTAGCTGTGCTGCGGTAATGAATCAAATTGAGTGGTGAAAGCAGCGGATGCACTGTAATGCCTGTTAGTTCGGTGTATTTTGACAACTCTGACAAAACCATACCGCGCTTCCAGGTTTTCTGTTCAGCGTACTTCATTGCGATCAGCGGACAGCCGCAACACTCTGCACTTTCGCTGCATGGTGGACGCTTGCTGCGCAATTCTGATGGCTGCAGCATTTTTTTTATACGGCCAAAAGCTGTTCCACCCGCTACATGATCAACGACAACCATCGCCAAATCACCAGGGATGGCACCGCTAATTTTATACGTCATCCCATCTTCACCACGAACGACTCCGTAACCATCATCGTCCAGAGATGAAATTCTCAACTCAAGAACTGTATTCCTTACCAAACGTGAATAAGGTTTGGCTATTGGAGAGAAATTAGCTGCTTTAACCGGAGCCGATCCAGATTTAAGATTTTTCTTACCTGCGTTTTTAAAGTCTTTCAAATTAATTCCTTCGCTCTCATTTTCAAACAAACACTTTATCTGAGTCTAAAATACCATTACGACTTGATCTGGCCATATTCTTTATAAAACTCAAGAAATTGCCTAAAAGCCTGGCCACGGTGGCTGATAACATTTTTCTGTTCCAAGTCCAACTCTGCCATGCTGCAGCCTGAACCGTCCACCAAAAATAGCGGATCGTATCCAAAACCTTCTGTTCCCCTGGGAGATTCCAGTATCTGCCCCCCTACCCTGCCTACAAAAGTACGCTCAACACCTTGCGGGGATACAAAAGCCAGGACACAAAGAAAGGCGGCTCGCCTGCTTTCTAAAGGTACACCCTTCATTTTCATCAAAAGCAGATCATTATTTGCCGCATCTCCGCCCCCCACACCTGCAAAACGGGCTGATAACACTCCCGGAAGGCCATCAAGTGCATCTACAATGAGTCCCGAATCGTCTGCCAGAGCCGACAAGCCCGAAAACGCTGAAGCTTCACGCGCTTTTTTTAGAGCGTTATCCTTAAAAGTGTCACCATCTTCGATTGTATCCGGAAATCCTTCAAGATCCGCAGAACTCATAATCTTGGTTACCAGACCGCCGAGCAGAACTTCCAACTCTTTTATTTTGCCGCGGTTGCGGGTTGCGACCACCAAACAATTCACTTTGACAACGCCTCCTGCTGAATATCAAACAACTTGCGCATACCTGCCATAGCAAGGTCACGCATGGCATCCATCTGGGCAACGGTAAATGGCTCCGCCTCTGCGGTACCTTGAACTTCCACAAAACGCTCACTGGATGTAATAACGAAATTCATGTCCACCTCTGCAGCTGAATCCTCGGGATAGTTCAAGTCCAGCAGCGGCTCCCCGCTGACAATTCCGACACTGACAGCAGCGACCGCCTCCCTGACTGGTGTTTCAGTCAGCAAACCTTTGCCCAACAGAGTCCCCACAGCATCCACCAAGGCTACGTAAGCACCGGTTATTGATGCCGTGCGAGTACCTCCATCAGCCTGGATAACATCACAGTCGATGTGTATAGAACGTTCACCCAACATGGCAAGATCGACCACAGCGCGCAACGAGCGCCCGATCAACCGCTGTATTTCAAGTGTGCGACCACTCTGTTTTCCCTTGGCGGCCTCACGGGGCGAACGAGTATGAGTGGCACGCGGCAACATTGCATACTCGGCCGTCACCCAGCCTGTTCCCTTACCGCGTAAGAACGGAGGCACTGATTCTTCAACAGAAGCGGTACAGATAACTTTGGTATCTCCGAATTCAATCAAAACTGAACCTTCAGCATGCCTGGTAAAGTTTCTGGTAATTGTAATAGGGCGTAATTCTTCAACTCGTCGCCCGTCATTTCTTGTCATGAAAAGTCTCCTGAACCGTTTGAATGTAATCCGCAGTGCTGTTCATTAACCTGTCGCTGATGTGCTGTCAAACAAAAAGGGACCCCGACACAGGGATCCCTCTATACACAACAACGATTATATTTACGTTACCCAAGCTGGGAGTTATTGTTCCTTGTTCGATTTGAAAGAATAGTTGAATCAATCATTTCACCGCAACAAGTACATTTCCAGGCATCATAGGAGCGGACAAAATCGTAGAATTTCTCTGTAAACATACGACCTTTGCAGCGTGGACAATGCATAAAGCCCTCCCCGGGTGCGATAGTTTCAGACAGTGTGCCCGGAGAGGTTACATCATGTATGCCAATGCGGAAAAAATAATAGAATGGTATTTTAACACATCAAATATAATCAATACTTTCTGTATGTTAGAAATATTTAGCAATCATTTTAAACTTCTTCTCACCGATACCTTCAACTTGCAGCAGATCTTCTACCTTTATATTACTGCCATTTTTTTGACGATATTCCACAATTCTCTTCGCCATAACGGGGCCAACACCAGGTAAAAGTTCAAAATCAGATTCACTGACAGAATTAATATCAAGGGCGATGCCGAGCAGAATGCGATCATTAGCGGGCATTAAATCACACAAAATAATTCCTGTACCGTCGTTCTGTAGGGTGAATTTCAAAAGGTCACCCTCTTCTGCAACTTTTGAACTGCACCTATCTGGAATTATGTGCTTTACAGGGCGAACGGGCACCGCCATTTTAATGACAGCAGACGTCACACTATTGACACCAACTGAATAAACCCCCGGATGTCGCACGTCCCCGCTAATGCTTATCTGGACAGTTGGAGATGAAATAACAGAAAAAGCCGCGGGAGCAGAGACAACTCTACTCCCACGGCTTTTCATAACAAGCGGCAAAGACACCAGGACAGCCAGAGCAATTACGATGCTCCTCTGCATTATACCGTTCCCTGGATTACTCCTCAGACTTATGAAGTTTGTAATCAATGCTATCAATCAAAGCTTGATAAGAAGCGTCGATAATATTGTCCGAAACCCCGACAGTCCCCCAACGGGAGTGTTTGTCGCCAGACTCAATCAGCACACGCGTTGCGGAAGCCGTCCCCTGACCAGCCGGCAGAACACGAACCTTGTAATCGAGCAATTTGACTTCCTTAAGCTTTGGATAGAACTTTTCAAGAGCCTTGCGGATAGCGTTGTCCAGAGCATTTACCGGCCCATTACCCTCGGCAGCGGTGTGCTCAACCTTGCCTCCTACCTTGACCATTATGGTAGCTTCAGCGATCGGCTTTTGATCCTCGCCGCGCTTTTCATCAATGACTCGGAAACCCATGACAGTAAAATATTTCTTGTGCGAACCGATCGCCTTTTTCATCAACAACTCAAAAGATGCTTCGGCCCCTTCGAACTGATAACCGCGGTTTTCCATCTCTTTGATATTGTCAAGAATCTCCAGAGTAACCGGGTCCTTGCTATCCAGATTGATATTGAATTCCTCAGCCTTGGCCAGGATATTGGAACGACCTGACAGGTCAGAAATCAGAACTCTGGTGCAATTGCCCACCAACTCGGGACGCATATGCTCATAAGTCTCAGGGTGGCGCTGAATTGCGCTGACGTGTACGCCCCCTTTGTGTGCAAAAGCGGAATTTCCGACGTAAGCCTGATGCTTGTTTGGAGATATGTTGGCCAGTTCGTAGACAAAACGTGAAACGTCTCTCAGATGCCGCATCTGCTCATCCGTCATGCAATCTTTCTTCATCTTGGCTTTCAGTGCCGGAATAATTGAACAAAGATTAGCGTTTCCGCAACGCTCACCGAAACCGTTGATTGTGCCCTGAACCTGAACTATCCCCTGTTCAACAGCATGCAATGAGTTTGCAACTGCACACTCGGAATCATTATGGGTATGTATTCCGAGCGGAGTCTTAATGTGGGATTTAACTGTTTTGATAATTTCCGCAACTTCAAAAGGCATGCTGCCGCCGTTGGTGTCGCAAAGAATAATACAGTCAACACCAGCCTGCTCGGCGGCTTGCAGGGTTTTAATGGCATAATCCGGATTTGCCTTATATCCATCGAAGAAATGCTCGGCATCATAGAAAACTTCCGGTGCATTTTTCTTGAGATATTCCAAAGAGTCGAAGATCAGTTCCAGATTTTCTTCCAATGAAATCCGCAGAGCCTCACGAACATGAAAATCCCAGGTTTTCCCGAATATGGTTATCGCATCCGGTTCAGCTTTCACCAATGTGATGATATTGCTGTCTTTATCCGGTGTTACCTTGGCCCGTCGAGTAGAACCAAATGCGGCTATCTTGGCTTGCTGGAGATGTTCTTTTTTTATTTCTTTAAAAAAGGCGACATCTTTGGGATTACTTCCGGGCCACCCACCCTCAATATAGTGAATTCCGATTTCATCAAGTTTATGGGCAATGCGGATTTTATCCTCCAACAGAAAAGAGATATCCTCTGCCTGTGTCCCATCTCTGAGAGTTGTATCGTACAGTTTGATAAGACTCATACTTAAAACCTCCGCGTTTGATTGACAAGTTCAAGGCACACATTAAAACTACATATTGTCAGACGGGTTTCCTTGTACCGGTTTAGACCAAAAAAATCAACAGATTTGCACTGCATCAGCATTTGTTTCATAAACGGATTCGGAGCATTTTGTCTTTATTTACAACACCTATTCTGTTATATGGACAGGTCGCAATTGTAAATAACACGGAATAATAATTACATTTTAAATATGCTGAGTATGGGGGATTGTAATGAAACTAAAGAGAATCACCTTGTTTATAGCAGCGCTTTTAGTCGCTCAGGTAATATTAACGCCGTTGGTAAATGCCGAAGGAGAAATTTCTGCCAGATCAGCATCCACCCCGATCGCACCCATTACCGCCATAGCACCTTCCACCTTGGGCGTTTCTTCAGTTGGCGCAGGTATCACTACTGCAACAGGCGCCACTAATCTACAGCCTGGAACGACTGTGCAATTAACACCCGCACAGCAATCGATGCTGAATGCAAGGATGTCGGCAACCAATTCTGCGCCTGCAACGGTTGAAACTTCGCAACCAGCCAATCAATCAATTCAGCCCCCCCAAAATGCCGCATTGCAACAAGTGCCGCCAACAGATACTGATGAAGAATTATCAAGCACTGAGCGCGCGATGCTTCAGAACAGCACCGGCAGCATTAAACCTTCTCCGCAGGAATTCAAAATCAAACACCTGAAACAATTTGGTTATAATTTTTTTCGGCCCGAAATGCAGGGTTTTTCACCACTAACAGATATCCCTGTCGGACCTGATTACCAAATGGGTGCCGGAGACCGCATTATGTTAACGGTCTGGGGAAGCCTGGAAGGTTCATACGAACTTGAAGTCAATCGCAGCGGTGAAATAGTGTTACCCAAAGTCGGGCCGGTTAAAGTGGCCGGAACGACCTTCGGACAACTGCCGAAGTTACTGACTGGTCAACTGGCCAAAGTATTCCGTGACTTCAACCTGAACGTCACAATGGGAAAACTGCGCATGATCAAGGTTTACGTAGTCGGCGAAGTCAAATCGCCTGGTGATTATTCGATCACCTCCCTATCCACGCTCATAAATGCACTCTCGGCGGCCGGAGGCCCGACGACCAACGGCAGCCTTCGCTCCATCTCAATAGTAAGGGATGGCAAACTGGTTGATTCAGTCGATCTGTATTCATTTTTTCTGAAAGGTGACAAAAGCCGGGATATACGCCTGCAGCCTGGTGACACTATTTTTGTCCCGACAATCGGACCGGTAGCCGGTATTGCCGGCAACGTGCGGCGACCGGCCATTTATGAGCTTAAAGGCGAAAACAATCTGAAAGAGTTGCTTGAACTGGCTAACGGTATCGTGCCGACCGGCTACCTGCAGCGCATACAGATATCAAGAGTTCAGGCCAACGACAAAAAAATTGTAACCGACGCAAATTTGGATCCCAAGAATAGTGGCAAGGTACTGGATGAACTGACCGCCTCCATCGCTATTAAAGATATGGACCTGATCAAGATATTCCCGATCGACAATCTGCTGCGCGGCTATGCCCGTCTGGAAGGTTATGTTCTCCGTCCCGGCGACTATGCACTCCAACCAGGCATGCATGTTGATCAACTGCTTGGACAAGACAATTTGCTGCCGGAATATTACACAGAGTCAGGCCAGATCATTCGATTAATGCCCCCTGATCTTCACCCGGAACTTTTATTCTTCAATGTCAAACGCGCCATAGCAAAAGAACCGGACAGCAATCTTGAACTAAAGGAATTTGACATTGTCCATATTTTTTCACGCTGGGAAATGGAGGAAATGCCGCACGTCCGAATCAACGGTGAGGTGCAGAAACCGGCTGAATACCGTTATTTTGAGAACATGCGGGTTCGCGACCTGTTAACCTTTGCTGGTAACCCAAAATTAACCGCCTACTTGAAAGATGCTGAATTGACCCGTCTAAAACTGACATCTTCATCCGTCAGCAGTTACCCGATTGCAATCAACCTGGAAGAAGCACTCAAGGGGAATCCACAGCACAATATTCTGCTTGAACCACACGATGAATTGACCGTGCGCAAAATCCCAAATTGGGCTGACGAAAATGAACGATATATCACACTGAAGGGAGAATTCGTTTTTCCGGGCACATACCCGATATTCAAGGGTGAGAAGTTAAGTTCCGCCATCCGCAGAGCTGGCGGATTCAATCAAAAGGCGGACCTGAACGGGGCAAAATTCACCAGGACGTCAGTGCGAGAAATGCAGCAAAAGCGCATGGACGAATTTGTAGCCACTGCCGAACAACAGATGAACAGCAAAATGAGTGAACTGGCCTCCACAGCTTCCTCTGCGGAAGAGTTGGCGGCCAATAAATCCGCCATGGAAGGTATCCGAAACAGTCTGCAAATCCTTAAAGCCTCCAAAGCCGAGGGACGAATGGTTATTCAGATGTCACAGCCGGATAAATTTGCCGGTTCCAGCTATGATATTGAAATAATGGGTGGAGACACGCTGGAAGTTCCTCAGCGTTCTAATTCGGTAGCCGTACTGGGCAGAGTCATGAATCCGACCAGCTTTGTTTATACGGAAGGTAAAAATGTTGGATATTACCTGGACATGGCCGGCGGCACTACCCAGGATAGCAGAACAGATGAAATCTATGTTATCAAAGCCGACGGTTCTGTTTTCAGCCGGCAGCAATATTCTTCACTTGCATCTCTGATTGGCAGCGGCTTCATGAGCGAAAAGATTAATTCTGGCGACACCGTTGTAGTACCACAGAATTTCGAGAAAACGGCCTGGATGAGAAATGTCAAGGACATCACCACCATCATTTCGCAACTGGCAATTACAGCCGGAACTGTATTCCTCGGGTTAAGATAAGTATCCGAGATGAAATATTAATACATCGAGCATTGTATCTTTTCGTTCTGTGATTGATATCACTACCGTTTATCTCCAAATGGCGGATAAATGATACTGAACAACTGAATAGGTAGCGATAATACTAAACCATCCGTAAGGGTGGGACGGAAAGCCCAAGGGTCTTAACGAGACAGCCGGGTCGCCGAACTATCAATATAACGATAGCCGCGACCCGGTTTTTTTGTGCGGTCAAAGGGGGATGAAGTGACTGGAGAGTAATTTTAATAAAC